>Ga0308164_10000222_pt1 | contig 131682 bp, 114 predicted proteins | sample PhyTR2_FD_201031 | JGI IMG/M metagenome (GOLD analysis project Ga0308164, IMG submission 201031) | Phyllosphere microbial communities from UC Gill Tract Community Farm, Albany, California, United States - DLSLT.R2 | ecosystem: Host-associated > Plants > Phyllosphere > Unclassified | place...
AACTGCTTCTCAATCTGAGCCAGCGCGGCGGCCAGCGCCTTGGCTTTCTCGGATGCGGGTACTACAGCTTTTTTATCGTCCATAATGTGCTTTCAACCAGTTGGTGGTGACAATTTGTCGGTACAGGTAGTACTGTATAAAAAAACAGTGATAAGCGCAAGCGCGATTTGATTGAAATGTCGATTAATTTTGGTGGCGCCCGGGCGCCGTGCAAAAATTCGCCAGCAAGCAAAAAATCCAACACAATACCGGCTTGAGTCTTTGCCCCAGTGCACCCGGAGTATCCACATGCGTATATTACTTGCCGAAGATGACGGCGTTCTCGCCGACGGACTCACCCGCTCGCTGCGCCAGTCCGGCTACGCCATCGATTGCGTGCGCAACGGCCAGGAGGCCGATACCGCCCTCTCCACCCAGGAGTTCGACCTGTTGATCCTCGACCTGGGCCTGCCCAAGCTGTCGGGACTGGAAGTGCTGCGCCGCTTGCGTTCGCGCGGCTCGCTGCTGCCGGTGCTGATACTCACCGCAGCCGACTCGATCGAGCAGCGCGTCAACGGCCTCGACCTGGGCGCCGACGACTACATGGCCAAGCCGTTTGCGCTATCGGAACTGGAAGCGCGGGTGCGCGCCCTCACCCGCCGTGGCGCGGGCGGCGGCGCCACCGTGATCAAGCACGGTCCGCTGTCGTACGACCAGGTGGGCCGCAGCGCCTATATCAACGAGCAGATGCTGGACCTGTCGGCGCGCGAGCTGGGCTTGCTGGAAATCCTGCTGGCCCGCACCGGCCGCCTGGTCTCCAAGGAGCAACTGGTCGATCACCTGTGCGAATGGGGGGAAGAGGTGAGCAACAACGCCATCGAGGTGTATGTGCACCGGCTGCGCAAGAAGATCGAAGTGGGCGGCGTGCGCATCGTCACCGTGCGCGGCCTTGGCTATTGCCTGGAAAAATATTCTGAAGCGAAGGCTGCCGCCGTCGAAGCCGGAGACGCGGTCAAGTGAGCCACCAGGCGGCCGACGCGGGAGACGACGCCCCCGAGTACCAGCCGCCTGTCGTCGAGCCCGACGAGAGCATGCAACGCTCGCTGTTCGGCGAGATCCTCGACTGGATGCTGGCGCCGCTGCTGCTGCTGTGGCCGATGAGCATCGCGATTACGTACCTGGTGGCCAAGTCGATCGCCAATCAGCCGTTCGACCATGCGCTGGAAGACAGCGTAACGGTGCTGGCGCAGCAGGTGCGCTCGGTCGATGGCAAGCTGATCCGAGGCTTGTCCGGCGCCGCGCGCGACATCCTGCGCGCCGACGATGTCGATAACATCTATTTCCAGATCCTCGGGCCGCGCGGCGACGCCATCGACGGCGACCGCGACCTGCCCCACCCCGGCAGCGATCCCGACGAAGACCAGGCCCGCGCCGGCAGCGTGCGCTTCCGCAACGACACCATGCATGGCACGCCGGTGCGCGTTGCCTACATCCATATCCGCGTGGAACCCAGCGACAGCGCCCCCTCGCCCCATCCGCCGCTGGCGCTGGTGCAGGTGGCCGAAACACTGGAAAAACGCGCCCAGCTCGCCAACGAGATCATCAAGGGCGTGATCCTGCCGCAGTTCATCATCCTGCCCATCGTGCTGGCCCTGGTGTGGTTTGCGCTGTCGCGCGGGCTCTCTCCGTTGGCGCAGTTGCAGGAACGGATACGCGCACGCGGGTCGGACGACCTCAGCCCCATCGCCTCGAACCTGGTGCCGGAGGAAATTTCGCCGCTGGTCGGTTCGCTCAACGAAATGCTCGAACGGCTGGGCCACACCATCGAGATGCAAAAGCGCTTTATTGCCGACGCCGCGCACCAGATGCGCACCCCGCTGGCCGGCATGCGCATGCAGTCCGAGCTGGCGCTGCGCCAGACCGACAGCGGCGAAATCCACCGCTCGCTCGAGCAACTGGCCAAGAGTTCGGAATCGGCCACGCGGCTGGTCAACCAGCTGCTGGCCCTGGCCCGCGCGGAAAACCAGCCGCAGGCCGGCTCCAGCATGGTGCAACTGGAACTGTCGGCGCTGGCGCGCAGCACCGTGCACGACTGGGTGCAGGCCTCGTTCGTCCAGCAGATCGACCTCGGCTACGAAGAGCCGCCAGCGCCGGTGCACATCGCCGGCGACCCGACCATGCTGCGCGAGCTGCTGTCCAACCTGATCGACAACGCGCTGCGCTACACGCCGGCCGGCGGCAGCGTTACCGTGCGGGTGCGCGTCGATATCGAAGACCATGCGCTGCTGGAAGTGGAAGACACGGGCCCCGGCATTCCACCGGCCGAGCGCACCCGCGTGTTCGAGCGGTTTTACCGCATACTCGGCAACACTGCCGAAGGCAGCGGCCTGGGCCTGGCTATCGTGCGCGAAATCGCCCAGCAGCACGGCGCCGAGGTGGATGTGTTCAACAATCCGCGCGTACAACTGGCCAAGCTGCCGGGCAGCCTGTTCCGCCTGACCTTCCCGCTGCCAGCCGATCCGCCAGATGCGCCCGATGAGCCGCCCCACTTTGGATAGCCAAGGATAAAGCATGGATAAAACCATTCGCCGCCACCACTGGCAACAGACCCGCCGCATGACCGGCTGGTTATTGCTGCTGTGGCTGATCACCACGTTTTGCGCGGCGTTTTTTGCGCGCGAACTGAACAACCTGTCGATCTTCGGCTGGCCGCTGTCGTTTTACCTGGCCGCGCAAGGCGCGTCGCTGGTATACCTGGCCATCATCGGCTTCTATGCCTGGCGCATGCGCCGGCTCGACCGCCAGGCCCGCGCCGCTGCAAAGGTTAAACCATGACAGAGCGCAGCTTCGTCAGCAAACTGCGGCGCTACTACCTGCTGTTTACCGCCGGCTTCGGCGGTTTTTTGCTTTCCCTCACGCTGCTGGAACAGGAAGGCATGCCGCGCATCTGGATCGGCTACCTGTTCATGTTTGCCACCATCGTGCTGTACGCGATTTTGGGGGTGCTGAGCCGCACGTCCAATGTGCTTGAATACTACGTGGCGGGGCGCAAGGTGCCGGCCATGTTCAACGGCATGGCCACTGCTGCCGACTGGATTTCGGCAGCGAGCTTCATCAGCCTGGCGGGCGGCCTGTACCTGCACGGCTTCGATGGCCTCGCTTACATCATGGGCTGGACCGGCGGCTACGTGCTGGTCGCCTTGCTGATCGCGCCGTACCTGCGCAAGTTTTGCCAGTACACGATTCCCGATTTTCTCGCCATGCGCTTCGGCGGCGTCGGCGGAGCGAATGGCGAAGACAACCCGGCCGGGCGCGTGGTGCGCATCATGGCGGTCATGGCCACCATCATCGTCTCGTTTACGTACGTGGTGGCGCAGATTTACGCGGTGGGACTGATCACGTCGCGCTTTACCGGCGTCGATTTTTCGGTGGGGATTTTCCTGGGGCTGGCGTCGATCCTGGTCTGTTCGTTCCTGGGCGGCATGCGGGCGATTACCTGGACCCAGGTGGCGCAATACATCATCATTCTGGTCGCGTTCCTGTTGCCGGCGATCTGGATGTCGATCAAGCTCAGCGACAATCCGATCCCGCAAGTAGCCTACGGCAAATTGCTGCCCAAGCTCAGCGCGCGCGAAGCGGTGTTGCAGGCCGATCCGAAAGAAGCCGAAGTGCGCGCCATCTTCCAGCAGCGCGCCGACGATTACCAGCAGCGGCTCGACAACTTGCCCGCCTCGTGGGAAGCGGGCCGGCGCGACGCCCAGCGCCGGCTCGACCAGGTGAAAACCCGCAACGCCTCGCTGCTCGACATCCGCAGCGCCGAACGGGCGCTGATCGCCTACCCGAAGAATCCGGAAATCGCCGCCAGCGAATGGGCCGAAGCCCATGCCTACAACCTGGCCCGGGCCCGTCCGATCAACCCGCACGCAGAACCGTACGCGGGCGACGCCGAGACCTCCGCCATCAAGCGCAACAATTTCGTCGCGCTGGTGTTCTGCCTGATGCTGGGCACGGTGGCGCTGCCCCACATCCTGATGCGCGCCTACACCACGCCGTCGGTGCACGAGACGCGGCAGTCGATGGTGTATGCGCTGTTTTTCATCCTGCTCATTTACCTGACCATTCCGGCGATGGCGGTCCTGGTGAAATACGATATTTATACGGCGCTGGTCGGCAGCGACTTCAACCACCTGCCCGGCTGGGTATCGTACTGGGCCAACGTGGACAAGCTCACCCCATTGTTCAGCATCACCGACGTCAACCGCGACGGCGTGGTGCAACTGGCCGAAATCACCATCGACGCCGACGTGCTGGTGCTCGCCGCGCCCGAAATCGCCGGGTTGCCGTACGTGGTCTCGGGCCTGGTGGCGGCCGGCGGCCTGGCTGCCGCCCTGTCCACTGCCGACGGCCTGCTGCTGGCGATTTCCAATGCGCTGTCGCACGATATCTATTACAAGATCGTCGATCGCCACGCATCCACCCAGAAACGGGTGACGATTTCCAAGCTGCTGCTGCTCGGCGTGGCCTTTATTGCCGCCTACGCCGCCTCGCAGCGGCCGGGCGACATCATCTCGCTGGTGGGCGCGGCATTCTCGCTGGCCGGCTCGACGCTGTTCCCGGCGCTGGTGCTGGGCGTGTTCTGGAAGCGCGCCAACCACCAGGGCGCCGTGGCCGGCATGATCGCCGGCTTTGCCGTGTGCCTGTACTACATGTTGCACGCCAACCCGGTGCTGGGCGGCAGCGTCACTGGCCAATGGTTCCATATCGCCCCCACGTCGGCCGGGATTTTCGGCGTGCCGGCGGGCCTCTTCGTGATGGTGGTGGTGAGCCTGCTGACGCCGCCACAAGACTCACAGACGAGTGCGCTAGTGGACTATATTCGTGCGCCTGAGAAATAATTTCATGGCTTTTATGATAACTGGATGGTATTGTTGAGAGCTTAACAATTTCTCTCGATCACCATGTGCTCCACCCGAGTTTTCGCACGCTGCGCCCGCTACACAGTACTGGCCGCTGTTGTGGCCAGCGCCCCACTTGCCACGCTGGCGCACGCTGCCGAGCCGGCGCAAGCCACGGTCGCCCAGCGGCCGCCGATCGCCGACTTCTTTGAAAACCCCGAGTTCAGCGGCGCCCTGCTCTCGCCCACCGGCAAATACCTGGCGGTGCGCATCGGCAGCAAGGACCAGCGCGACCGCCTGGCGGTAGTCACGCTGGCCGACACCAGCGTCAAGGTGGTGGCCACCTTTGGAGATGCCGACATCGGCAGCTTCCAGTGGGTCAATGACGAGCGGCTGGTATTTACCGCCACCGACCGCACCGTGGGCCAGGGCGACGCGCGCTACGGTCCGGGCCTGTACGCGATCAACCGCGACGCCAGCAAGTTCATCCAGCTGGCCAGCCGCAGCGGCAAGTCGCTGTTTACCGGCGGCAGCATGATACGCAACCGCGAAATGTTGCCGGCCAATACCTATCTGCTGGGCCAGAAGGCCGCGCAGGACAGCGAGTTCGTGTACGTGGTGCGGCCCGAGATGTCGGGGGCCAGCCAGGTGCACGAGACGGGCCTGTTGCGCCTTAATACCCTGACCGGGCGGGCCACGCCGGTGACCGGCGCCCCCGATGACAGCAAGCGGTGGCTGCTCGACGACAAGGGCGAGCCGCGCATCGTCACCACGTCCAAAAAAGGCATCAGCACGATCCAGTACCGCGATCCCGCCACCAGCACCTGGCGCGAACTGGCCACGTACAACACCTATACCGGCGGCAAGGACGGATTCTCGCCACGCGCCTTCGGCCCGGACGGCACGCTGTACGTGGTCACCCACGCCGGCAAGGACACCACGTCGCTGCATAAATACGACCTGGCCACCAACCAGGTGGCGCCGCAGCCGCTGGTACAGATCGACGGCTACGACTTTAGCGGCGGCCTGGTCACTGCCAACGGCAAGCTGCTCGGCGTGCGCTACCTGGCCGATGCCAGCGGCACCACCTGGTTCGATGCCGGCATGCAGGCGATGCAGGAAAAGATCGACGCCATGCTCCCCAACACCGTCAACCTGCTGAGCGTGCCCACCCGGTCCGAAACGCCGTGGGTGCTGGTGATTGCCTATGCCGACCAGTTCCCGTCGCGCACCCTGCTCTACAACAGCGAGACCGGCAGCCTTACCACGGTGGGCGGCAGCCATCCGAAGATCAAGCCCGAACAGATGGCGCGCCAGACCCTGGTGCACTACAAGGCCCGCGACGGCCTGACCATTCCGGCGTGGCTCACCGTGCCCAAGGGCGGCGGCAAGAACCTGCCGCTGGTGGTGCTGGTGCACGGCGGTCCTTATGTGCGCGGCAATAGCTGGGGCTGGAATGCCGACAGCCAGTTCCTGGCCTCGCGCGGCTACGCGGTGCTGGAACCCGAGTACCGCGGCAGCACCGGCTTCGGCAACAAGCATTTCCGCGCCGGCTGGAAACAATGGGGCCTGAAAATGCAGGACGATATCGCCGACGGCGCACGCTGGGCGATTGCCCAGGGCACGGCCGATCCCAAGCGCATCTGCATTGCCGGCGCCAGCTATGGCGGCTATGCCACCTTGATGGGCCTGATCAACGACAAGGACTTGTACCAGTGCGGCATCGACTGGGTGGGCGTGACCGACATCAACATGATGTACGACGGCCACTGGAACTTCGCGTCCGACCTCTCCGAAACCTGGAAGCAGTACGGCATGCCGCAACTGGTCGGCGACCAGGTCAAGGATGCCGACCAGTTCAAGGCCACGTCGCCGCTGCTGCGCGCAGCCGAGATCAAGCAACCGCTGCTGCTGGCCTACGGCGGCGCCGACCGCCGCGTGCCGCTGCCCCATGGCACCAAGTTCTACAAGGCTGTCAGGCAGACCAATCCGAACGTGGAATGGGTCGAGTACGAAGAGGAAGGCCACGGCTGGGCGCTGCCGAAGAACCGCATCGACTTCTGGGGCCGGGTGGAAAAATTCCTCGACAAGCAGATCGGCGCCGGGGGCTAGGAGGCGTATAGTCAGGTTTCTTCATACGGAGGAGACACCATGACGTCAGGCAAAATCCTGGTAGCGCAAGGGGGCGGGCCCACCGCCGTGATCAACCAGTCGCTGGCCGGCGTGGTGCTCGAAGCGCGGCGCTTTCGCGACTGCACCCGCGTCTATGGCGCCATGCACGGCGTGCGCGGCATCATCGACGAGAACCTGGTGGATTTAACACGCGAAACCAGCCAGAACCTGGAAATGGTAGCCGCCACGCCGTCGTCGGCGCTCGGCTCCACCCGCGACAAGCCCGATATGGCCTACTGCGCCGAAATCTTCAAGGTGCTGCGCGTCCACGAGATCGAGCAGTTTTACTATATCGGTGGCAACGATTCGTCCGACACCGTGCGCATCGTCAGCGAACAGGCGCAGCAGGCCAACTACGCGCTGCGCTGCATCCACATCCCCAAGACCATCGACAACGACCTGGTGGGCAACGACCACACGCCCGGTTTTCCGTCGGCCGCGCGCTTCGTCGCGCAAGCGTTTGCCGGCGCCAACCTCGACAACGCTGCGCTGCCCGGCGTCTATGTCGGCGTGGTGATGGGCCGCCATGCCGGTTTCCTCACCGCCGCTGCCGCGCTGGGCAAAAAATTCCCGGACGACGGCCCACACCTGATCTACCTGCCCGAACGGGTGTTTTCGCTCGACCAGTTTTTGCGCGACGTCAAAGATGTGTATGCGCGCTACGGACGCTGCGTGGTGGCAGTATCGGAGGGCATCCACGACGCCTCGGGCGCGGCGATCGCCACGCTGCTGTCGCAAGAAGTCGAGCGCGACGCCCACGGCAATGTGCAACTGTCGGGCACGGGCGCGCTGGCCGATTTGCTGTGCGACGAGATCAAGGCCAAGCTTGGCATCAAGCGCGTGCGCGGCGATACCTTCGGCTATTTGCAGCGCTCGTTCATCGGCTGCGTCTCGGACGTCGACCAGCGCGAGGCGCGCGAAGTGGGAGAAAAAGCGGTGCAGTTCGCCATGTGGGGCGACCGCGACGGCTCGGTCGCCATCAAGCGCACCGGCTTCTACTCGGTCGATTACGAATTGCAGGCCTTGCAGGACGTGGCCGGCAAGACACGCGTGATGGAGGACGAATTCATCAGCGCCAGCGGCACGGATGTGACCGATGCGTTCAGGCTGTACCTGCGCCCGCTCTTGGGATCGGGGATGCCCGATGCGTTCCGGCTGAGGCCGGCACCGGTGGAGAAAATACTCAAGCGCTAAAGCTGTACATGAATATACTTTTTCGATTAGCTGGCGTAATATAAAAAGTATTTACACTCTTAGGATAGCCATGGGACGCACGCGGATCGAGCAGGCAGACTTCCCGACGCTGGTCTGCGAACGGCTCAAGGAGTGGGGGTTAAGTATCAGAAAGCAGCGGGTGGCCCAGGGCATACTGGCAGTGGACTTGTGCAGCAGATTGGGCATCTCGCATCCGACACTGCGCCGACTTGAACTTGGTGAGCCAACCATCGGCGCCGTCCATTACTTGTCGGCACTGCACGTGCTGGGGATCATGGAAATGATGGCGCCGCAACCTGATCCCACCCTCTGGCGCATGAACACCGAAGCACCGCGTGCGCGCGCTTCAGACAAACGTGATGATGAGTACTTCTGATCGAAGCTCCCGGCTGCTGTACGTGTATTTGCAGCGCCCCGATAACGGGCAGTGGGTAGTGGTCGGAAGATACGTACAGGATCGTGATGGAATCGGCCGCTTCAGATACGCGCCGAGCTATATCGAGAGCGGCGCACGCTGGACCATTGATCCGGTCAACCTCCCTCTGATTGCTGACCGAGAGTGGATCGCACCGCGCTATTCCGGATTGCATGACATCCTCCGCGATGCAAGCCCGGATGCGTGGGGGCAGGCCTTGATTCGTCGTGCAACCGGCGTTGGACAGAACGCTCCCTTCCTCCACTACCTTCTTCATTCAGGCAATGGCGACCGATGGGGGGCCATTGCGGTGGGTACCGGAAAAAAGCCGAACATTGCGGGTTTGGGATCCCCGCGCATAGACACATTGGAAGACCTGGTCCAGGAACTCATGGCGATCGCGCATCATCAGCCGGCCATCAACCCAATTATCCGAAGGCGCCTGTTTGCCACCGCGAGTTTGGGTGGTGTCCGGCCCAAGTTGACGGTACGAGACGGTGATACCTATTGGCTAGTCAAGCCCACCATTCATACCGACATGACCGACATCGCCCGACTGGAAGCCGCAACCCAGCTTTGGGGATCGCAGGCCGGGCTCAATTTCGCACATGCCGAGTACCGTTCGATGGAGAATGGCCGGGGCGTTGTGCTGGTCCAGCGCTTCGACCGTGAAGGGAAACAGCGTTTCTTGACCGCCAGCAGCGCAACGCTATTACAAGTTCAATATCCCCCGGTCACGCCGGCCGACCTTGCAGGAGCAAGCTACCCCAGGCTGGCAGAAGAACTGCGCCGCATCGGTGCTCCAATAGAAGACTGGAAAGAACTGTTCGGCCGCATGGTATTTAATGCGATGGTGGGAAACGACGACGATCATTGCCGCAACCACGCCGTGTACTACAGGGAGCGTGACGGCGCATGGCGCCTGTCGCCAGCGTTCGACGTTGTCCCCAGCACGGACGACACGCCGACATCGCTGCAACTTCAATTGAGCAGGGGGAGCCGGGAGATTTCGAGGGCATCGGTGCTGGCCGATTACCGGCGCTTCGGCTTTCACGATAGCGAGGAGGCACAGCGTTTCATGGACATCCTGATCGAGCGGATTACGGACACTTTCGATCTCATTCGGGATCTGCTGCCGCCCGACATGGTCACGGTCATCGCGCTGCGCGTCCAGGCCAACAGGGCCTTGCTGATGGGTAGGAGCTAAAAAAAGCACGCCGCAGCGTGCTTTAATTTTCCGACAGATAAAACTTACACCACGATAGTCTGGTGCTCGTCACCCACGCGCGCGCGGATCTTGCCGATGGTGTACACGGTTTCGCCCGCTGCTTCCAGCTGGGCAATCGCTGCTGCTGCGTTCTCTTGCGAGACGATGACCGTCATGCCGATACCGCAGTTGAACACGCGGTGCATTTCAGCGTCGGCGACGCCGCCGTGCTGTTGCAGCCAGGTGAACAGTGGTGGCATGGTCCACGATTTGCCGTCCAGCTCGGCTACCAGGCCAGGCTGCAGCACGCGTGGGATGTTTTCGACCAGGCCGCCACCGGTGATGTGGACCATGCCTTTGACTTCCAGCGACGCCATCAGCGCCAGCAGCGGCTTGACGTAGATGCGGGTAGGCTGCATCAGCACGTCGGCCAGCTTGCGGCCGTGGAAGTCGCCTTCCAGGTCCGGTTTCGCAACTTCGATGATCTTGCGCACCAGCGAGTAACCGTTGGAGTGCACGCCCGACGAGGCCAGGCCCAGGATGATGTCGCCCGGGGCAATCTTGGTGCCGTCGATGATTTGCGATTTTTCCACCGCACCGACCGCGAAACCGGCCAGGTCGTATTCGCCGGCCGGGTACATGCTTGGCATTTCAGCGGTTTCGCCGCCGATCAGCGCGCAGCCGGCTTGTTCGCAACCTTGGGCGATGCCCTTGATGACGTCGGTGGCGATGGCCACGTCGAGCTTGCCGCAGGCGAAATAGTCGAGGAAGAACAGCGGCTCGGCGCCCTGCACCAGGATGTCGTTGACGCTCATGGCCACCAGGTCGATGCCGACCGTGTCGTGACGGTTCAGCTCGAACGCCAGCTTGAGCTTGGTGCCCACGCCGTCGGTGCCCGAGACCAGGACCGGCTCCTTGAACTTCTTGCTGATCTCGAACATGGCGCCGAAACCACCGAGGCCGCCCAACACGCCTTCGCGCAGGGTGCGCTTGGCAAATGGCTTGATCGCTTCGACTAAGGCGTCACCAGCATCGATATCGACGCCGGCGTCACGGTAGGACAGGGAAACATTTGAAGGTTGGCTCATGGTGTATTTCGCAGCGGAGGCGGTAAAATAGAAGGCGGAGACCGTTTTTATGGCCCGGTCAATCCGCTATTTTATCAAACTGCCCCGTCAAAATCCCTTTTTATGCCATTTGCCGCCATTTTTCTGCTCGTGGAAGCGAAAACAAACAGCGTTTCGGCCAGTTGTGGGGGCGGCACCTTCTATAATGCATAACGTTAACAAGAAAAATGACAAGCACGACGTTATGCAGATGAACACAACAGGACGAACACCATGAAGCAGCTGGTGCTCGATTTGGGCGCGGACCAGCCGCACAGCCTCGACGCCTTCGAGGTTGGCCAAAATGCCGAGGCAATGGCGCTGCTGGCCCAGTTCGCCTCGCGCACGGCGCGCGAGCACTTCGCCTATCTGTGGGGTAACGCGGGCGTGGGCAAGACCCACCTGTTGAAAGCCCTGGCTTCGGCCGGCGGCGAGGCCGAGCAATTGCGTGCGCGCTACATCTCGCCGTTCTCGATCGAAACCGAATTCGTCTATTCCCCCGACGTTGACCTGTACCTGCTCGACGACTGCGAAAAACTCTCGCCGGTCGCGCAGATTGACGCCTTTGCCCTGTTTAACGAAATCCGCGCCAACCACGCCTTCATGGTGTGCAGCGGCGCGGTGGCCCCGGCCGTATTGCCCGTGCGCGAAGATTTGCGCACCCGCATGGGTTGGGGCCTGATTTACCAGGTGCATGGCTTGAGCGACGATGAAAAGGTCGCCGCCCTGGGTGCGGCCGCCACCGCGCGCGGCTTGACGCTGTCGCCGGGCGTGATACCCTACCTCTTATCTCATTTCCAGCGAGACATGAGTTCCCTGTCGACCATGCTCGATTCGCTGGATCAATATTCACTGGAAACCCAACGCCCGATCACGCTGCCGCTGTTGCGCGAGTGGTTGCAGGCGGAAGCAAAAGAATGAAAAAACTCGCCTTATTTGACCTCGACCACACCCTGCTGCCCATCGATTCCGACCACGAGTGGGGCGAGTTCCTGGTCCGCCTCGGCGCCGTCGATGCCGTCGAATTCGCCCGTCGCAACAATGCCTTCTACGCCCAGTACCAGGCCGGCACCATCGATCCGGTCGAGTACCTGGAGTTCGCGCTCGGTACGCTGGCGCAGTTCCCACGCGCCAAACTGGACGAGATGCGTGCGCAATTCATGACCGAGGTGGTCGTGCCCAACATCCGCCCCGCCGCGCTGGCGCTGCTCAAGCAGCACCAGGATGCCGGAGATTTGGTCGCCATCGTCACGGCCACCAACCATTTCGTCACCGAGCCGATCGCCCGCGCACTGGGCGTGGAACACCTGATCGCCGCCATGCCCGAGTTGGACGCGGACGGCAACGTCACCGGCCGTCTGCTGGGCACGCCCACCCAGGGCAAGGGCAAGATCACCCATACCGAAGCGTGGCTGGCCAAGATGGGCAAGACTTTCGCGGATTTCGACACGGTCCACTTCTACAGCGACTCGCACAACGACCTGCCCCTGATGTCGCTGGTGAGCCACCCGGTGGCCACCAATGCCAACGCCACCCTGAAAACGCACGCCACCGCCCAAGGCTGGCAACTGATTGAACTGTTCAATGATTAAGAAACTGATCCGCAAAATCCTGGGCACCAAGACCAAGGTGCGCGACACCAACACCCCGGTGGTGCTGGGTCCGGACGCGCATGGCATCGATCCGAAACTGCTGTCGAACAACGCGGTGCGCGTCACCAGCACCTTGCAGGAAGCCGGCTTCGAAGCGTTCGTGGTGGGCGGCGCGGTGCGCGACCTGCTGCTGGGCGTCAAACCCAAGGACTTCGACATCGCCACCAACGCCACGCCGGAGCAGGTCCGAAAACTGTTCCGCCGCGCGTTCATCATCGGCAAGCGGTTCCAGATCGTGCACGTGATGTTCGGCCAGGACTTGCTGGAGGTGACCACCTTCCGTGGCACCACGTCGGACAACGCGCCCAAGGATGAACATGGCCGCGTCCTGCGCGACAACACCTTCGGCTCGCAGGCGGAGGACGCGGTGCGGCGCGACTTCACCATCAACGCCATGTACTACAACCCGGCGAACCAGCAGGTACTCGACTACCACGGCGGCATCGAAGACATCCGCGCGAAAACCCTGCGCATCATCGGCCAACCCGAAGCGCGCTACCGCGAAGACCCGGTGCGCATGCTGCGCGTGGTGCGCTTTGCCGCAAAACTGAAATTCACGATCGAGCCCACCACTGCCGCGCCGATCGCGCTGATGGCGCCGCTGATCGACAACGTGCCGGCCGCGCGCGTGTTCGACGAGATGCTCAAGCTGCTCATGAGCGGCCACGCGCTGGCCTGCCTGCAGCAGCTGCGCAAAGAGGGCCTGCACCACGGCCTGCTGCCGCTGCTCGACGTGGTGCTCGAGCAGCCGATGGGCTTCAAGTTCGTCACGCTGGCGCTGGACTCGACCGACGCGCGCATCGCCGCCGGCAAGACGGTCTCTCCGGGCTTCCTGTTTGCGTCGCTGCTGTGGCACCAGGTGCTGGAAAAATGGACCGCGTACCGCGCTGCCGGCGAGCAGACGATTCCCGCGCTGCACCTGGCCGCCGACGACGTGCTCGATTCGCAGACTGAAAAACTGGCGCTGCAACGCAAGATCGGCACCGACATGCGCGACATCTGGTCGATGCAGCCACGCTTCGAACGCCGCACCGGCAAGGCGCCACACAAGCTGCTCGAACACCTGCGCTTCCGCGCCGGCTACGACTTCCTGCTGCTGCGCTGCGCGTCGGGCGAGATCGATGCCGAACTGGGCGAATGGTGGACTGCGTTCTACGAATCCGATGAAGCCGGCCGCGAGGCGTTGATCGCCAGCGCCAGCCGGGCGCCGCGTCCACCGCGTGCTGCTGGTGCTGGTGCTGGTGGCGCCGGTGCTGCCGGTGGTTCGCGTGCAGGTGCTTCGCGTGCCGGTAGCGCTGGCGGTTTCAGTGCATCCGGTGCCCCGGATGCCGCTGGCGCAGCCGGTGACGATGATGACGCCGATGCACCGGCGCGCACCGGCGAAGCGCCCAAGCGCAAGCGTGCACCGCGCCGCAGCCGCGCCCGTGGTCATGCGGCCGCTGCCGAAAGCGGCACGCCCGGTGCCGGCAATGGTGGCAATGGCGGTGCCGGCGGCGCGGGTTCCGATCACGACTGAGTGCAGTCATGAGCATCATCGCCAAACCGGATGAAGGCGGCTTCGCCTTCACCATCGCCTACATCGGCATCGGCGCCAACCTTGGCGACGCCCGCGCCAACGTGGCCGACGCCTTCGAGCGCCTGCAAAAGCTCGCGGGCTGCACGCTGATGGCCACCTCCAGCCTGTACCGCACGGCCCCCATCGACTCCAGCGGCGACGACTACATCAACGCGGTGGCGCGCATCGCCACCACGCTAGCCGCCGAGGCGCTGCTGCGCGACCTGCACGCTATCGAGCAGGCGCACGGACGCGAACGTCCCTACCGCAACGCCCCGCGCACGCTGGACCTGGACCTGCTGCTGTATGGCGACGCCGTGATCGACACCCCAAGCCTGGCCGTGCCGCATCCGCGCATCACCGAGCGCGCCTTCGTGCTGGTACCGCTGCTCGAACTGGCCCCGGCCATCCATATTCCCGGTCGCGGCGCTGCGCAGGATTTTCTTGCGGCAGTCGCGGACCAGGGTATCTCCGCCCTCTGACCGCATCAACTTTCGACCTCCGGGCAGACGCCAGCGGTTACCGCTACACTAGCGCCGTCTGCCCCCATTTTTAAAGGATTACCATGTCTGGTTATTTGCAAGGAAACGAACTGGCCGCGAGCCAAAAGCCCGCCGCCAACGTGCCCGCACCTGCGCCGGCCAAGTCGGCCGCCACCAAGGCAGTGACCATCCACACGCTGGCCGAACTGCGCGCGCGCGGCGAAAAAATCGCCATGCTCACCTGCTACGACGCCAGCTTCGCCTCGCTGATGGACCGCTGCGGCGTCGAGATGCTGCTGATCGGCGACTCGCTGGGCATGGTCTGCAATGGCCACGCATCGACGCTGCCGGTCACCGTGGCCGAACTGGCCTACCACACCGCCGCTGTCGCGCGCGGCAGCAAGTCGGCGATGGTCGTGGCCGACCTGTCGTTCGGTTCGTACGGCACGCCGGAAACCGCTTACCACAACGCCGTGCTGCTGATGCAGGCCGGCGCCCACATGATCAAGATCGAAGGCGGCGCCTGGCTGGCCGACACCGTGCGCTTCCTGACCGAGCGCGGCGTGCCGATCTGCGCCCACCTGGGCCTGACACCGCAATCGGTGCACCAACTGGGCGGCTACAAGGTACAAGGCAAAACCGCCGACAGCGCCGAACTGCTCAAGCGCGACGCCATGGCCCTGCAAGCTGCCGGCGCCGCCGTGGTGCTGCTCGAAGCCATCCCTGCCGCGCTGGGCAAGGAAGTGACCGACCTGCTGACCGTGCCCACCATCGGCATCGGCGCGGGTCCCGACTGCTCGGGCCAGGTGCTGGTGATGCACGACCTGCTCGGCGTATTCCCCGGCCGCAAGGCACGCTTCGTGAAAAACTTCATGGACGGCCAGACCAGCATCGACGGCGCCATCACCGCGTACGTCAGCGCAGTGAAGGACGGCAGCTTCCCCGCGCTCGAACACTGCTTCTAAAGCAGGGCTGCCAAGCAATCGTCGAATGCCTGTAGCAATCGCTGCAAATCCTCGTCGCTGGTGGCCGGGCACACCAGCAGCATGTTGTGGAATGGCGTGATCAGCACGCCGCGATTGAGAAGATACAGGTGGATGGCCTGTTCCAGCTCTTCGTCCATCAGCGCCATTGCCGCGCTGCCGTCAGGCGGTGGCACGGGGCCGAACTGGAATTCGGTGCGAGCGCCCACTTGCGTCACGCACCACGGCAGCCGGTGCTTCGCGATGCTGGCACGCAGGCCGTCGGCCAGTTGCTGCGCCAGGGCGAACATCTGTGTGTAGGCCGCCGCTGTCATCACCTGCTCCAGGTTGGCGCGCATGGCGGCCATGGCAAACATATTGGCCGACAGCGTGGTGCCGATGCCCGAGTGGCCGGCCGGGGCGCTGCGCCTGGCGTGTTCCACGCGGCGGGCCAGTTCCTCTGTCATGCCATACGTCGCGCACGGCAGGCCGCCGGCCAGCGGCTTGCCGATCACCACGGCATCGGGCCGCATGCCGTGTGCCTGCGCGTAGCCACCGGGGCCGCTGCTGATGGTGTGGGTTTCGTCGATCACCAGCAGCGTGCCGTGGCGCGCGATGATGTCCTGCGCGGCATCCCAGTAGCCGGGCTGCGGCAGCACCATGCCGACGTTGGTCATCACCGGTTCGGCCAGCACGCAGGCGACATCGCCGGCGCTCAATGCGGTGTCCAGCGCGGCCAGGTCGTTGAACTCCACCACCACCGTGTGTGCGGTCAGGTCGTGCACCTGGCCCAGCAGGCTGGCGCGCTGCACCGGTATGCCATTTTTCAGGTCCACGAACACCTCGTCCACGGTGCCGTGATAGCAGCCGTTGAAGACCAGTATCTTGCTGCGGCCAGTGGCCGCGCGCAGCCAGCGCAGCATGAAGCGGTTGGCGTCCGAAGCGGATAATGCGAACTGCCAGTACGGCAGGCCGAAGCGGCGCGCCAGTTCTGCTGCCACCGGCGCCGCATCGTTTGAAGGCAGCATCGCCGTGTAGCCACGCGCGGCCTGGCGCGCGATGGCGGCGGCCACCGGTGCTGGTGCGTGGCCGAACATGGCGCCGGTGTCGCCGAGGCAGAAGTCGGCATATTGCATGCCGTCGGCGTCGATAAAGTGTGCGCCCGAGGCTTCGGCCACCGTCAACGGGAACGGCGTGGACCAGTCGTTCATCCAGTGCATCGGCACGCCGAACAGCAGGTGCTGCGCCGCCTGTGCAGCCAAGGCTTGGGATGCCGGATGGCGGGCGATATAGTCGCCGCGTTCGCGCGCGGCCAGCGCTTGCACGCGGGGCCAGTTCAATCCGTCGCGGGTGCCCATGCGCCCTCCTACACCAGCAGCATCAGGTGCTCGCGTTCCCAGGAGCTGATCACGCGGCTGTAGGTGGCGAATTCAAGCTCCTTCACTTCGCAGAACGCTGCCACGAACAGGTCGCCCAGGATATCGCGCAGCGGTGCGCATTCGCGCAGGCGGTTGATGGCATCCTCCAGGTTGCGCGGCAGGTGGTCGTGCACCTGCTCGGCGCTGCCGGCCATCGGCGGCGAGGCGGTCAGCCCCTGCGTCATGCCCAGGTAGCCGCAGGCCAGCGTGGCGGCCATGGCCAGGTAAGGGTTGACGTCCACGCCGGGCACGCGGTTTTCAACGCGGCGGTTGGCCGGCGTGGAGTTGGGGATGCGCAGCCCGCAGGTGCGGTTGTCGTAACCCCAGTGCACATTGGTCGGCGCCGACATGAAGCGCGACAGGCGACGGTACGAATTGACGTGCGGCGCAAACAGCAAGGTGGCCGCCGGCGCAAATTGTTCGAGACCGGCGATATAGCTGAAAAACAGGTCGCTGGCGCTGCCGTCTTCATGGCTGAAGATGTTGGCGCCGGTGGCAGCATCGAGCACGCTCTGGTGGATGTGCATGGCGCTGCCCGGCTCCGCTTCCATCGGCTTGGCCATGAACGTCGCGAAGATGCCGTGGCGTAGCGCCGTCTCGCGCACGGCGCGCTTGAACAGGAACACGCGGTCGGCCAGCTCCAGCGCCTCGCCATGGGTAAAATTGATTTCCATCTGGCCGGCGCCCGCTTCGTGGATCAGCGTTTCCACGCCCAGCTGGTGCTGCTTGCAGAAGGTGGACAGCTCGAGGAAGAACGGATCGAAATCGTTGACGGCATCGATCGAATACGATTGCCGGCCCGATTCCACCTTGCCACTGCGCCCCAGCGGCGGCGTGAGCGGCTCGTGCGGATTGCTGCTGCGCGCCACCAGGTAGAACTCCAGCTCCGGCGCCACCACCGGCTGCCAGCCTTGCCCGGCGTACAGCTTGAGCACCTGGCGCAGCACAGCGCGCGGCGACAGGCCAACCGGCGTGCCGTCGAAATTCTGGCAGTCGTGGATGACCAGCGCGACGTTTTCCGCCGCCCACGGCACTTGCCGCAAGGTGGCCGGATCGGGCACGCAGATCATGTCCGGGTCGGTCACGCCCACGTACGGCCGGTTGTTGGGCTGCTCACCGTTGACGGTGTTCAGTAGCACGCTCTTGGGCAGGCGCATTTCGCCCTCGCCCAGGAACAGGTCCTTGGGCAGGATTTTGCCGCGCGCGATACCGGTCATGTCGGCGATCACGCATTCGACTTCGTGGATGTTACGCTCGCGCAGAAAATCCCTCATTGCCTGCGTCATGACCGCTCTCCCGATGGTTTAGCCGATCTGGATCCACGTGGTTTTCAGCTCGGTGTACTTGTCGAACGCGTGCAGCGACTTGTCGCGGCCATTGCCCGACTGCTTGTAGCCGCCGAACGGCACGGTGATGTCGTCGTTGTCGTACTGGTTCACGTGCACGGTGCCGGCCCGCAGCGCACGCGAGGTCTGCACCGCTTTCGTCAAATCCGACGTCCATACCGCTGCATGCAGACCGTACACGGTGCCATTGGCCTGCCTGATTGCGTCGTTCAAGTCGGTAAAGCTCAGCACCGACAGCACCGGTCCGAAAATCTCTTCGCGAGCGATGGTCATGCCGCTCTCCACCTGGTCGAACAGCGTGGGTTCGACAAAGTACCCGCCGGTATCGTCGCGCACGCGGGCGCCACCGGCCAGCAGGCGCGCGCCACCGGCTTTGCCGGCTTCGATATAACCCATCACGGTATTGAGCTGGGTGGCATCGACGATGGCGCCCATCACCGTGTTCTCGTCGAGCGGATCGCCCGGTGCGAACGACGGCATCATGGCCAGCGCTTTTTCCAGGAAGCGCTCCTTGATAGCCTTTTCCACGAACAGGCGCGATGGCGCGTTGCAGCTCTGGCCCTGGTTGAAATAGATCGAGCCGATGGCAGCAGCCACCGCCGCATCGAGGTCCGGGCAATCGGCGCAGACGATGTTGGCCGACTTGCCGCCCAATTCCATCCACGCGCGCTTGAGGTTCGATTGCCCTGCCATCTGCATGATCTGCTTGCCCACGCGGGTGGAGCCGGTGAACGCGATGCAATCGACATCCATGTGCAATGCCAGCGCGGATCCTGCCTCGTTGCCGTAGCCGGGCACCACGTTGAACACGCCCGGCGGCACACCAGCTTGCAGCGCCAGGTCGCCCAGGCGCAGCGCGGTCAATGGCGATTTTTCGGACGGTTTTAATATCACGCTGTTGCCGGCGGCAAGCGCCGGGGCGATCTTCCACGCAGCCATCAGCATCGGGTAGTTCCACGGCACGATGGCGCCGACCACGCCCACCGGCTCGCGCGTGATCAGGGCCAGGCTGCTGTCGGCCGTGGGCGCGATTTCGTCGTAGATCTTGTCGATCGCCTCGCCGTACCAGCGGATGCAGTTGGCGGCGCCGCCGACGTCCACGCTCTGGCTGTACTTGATCGGCTTGCCCATGTCGAGTGTCTCGAGCAGCGCCAGCTCCGCGCCGTGCTGCTGGATCAAATCGGCAAACTTGATCAAGACGCGCTTGCGCTGCGCCGGCGCCTTGCCGGCCCACGTGCGCGCCGCGAACGCGGCGCGGGCGCTGGCCACTGCCGCATCGATATCCTGGCCGTCGCAGCGCGCCACCATGCCGAGCGAGCGGCCGTCGATAGGCGAGCGGTTGTCGAACTGCTGGCCGCCCAGCGCCCACACGCGCTGGCCGCCGATCAGGGCGCGGCCGTCCGGTGTGACGGCTGCGGCGCGGTCATGCCACGAGGATGCGTTCATCTCAATCTCCCTGCAGCCAGCCGCGCTGTTTTACGTCGGCGTAGGTGAGGTCGAGGCAATGCCGGATCAAGGCGATCATCTCGTCAATCTGCTCGCGCGTCATCACCAGCGGCGGCGCGATGATCATGCGGTCGCCCACGGCGCGCATGATCATGCCGTTGCCGAACATATGGCCGCGACACACCATGCCCACGCCAAGCTCGCTGTCGAACGGCACATTGTCATGCGGCTTGTCGGCCTTGGTGCGCACCAGGTTCAGCCCTGCGACAAAACCGCAGCTGTCGGCGTAACCGACCAGCGGATGATCGGCCAGTTCGGCAAAGCGCTGCTTCAGGTAGGGGCCGGTATCGTCGGCCACGCGCTCGATGAGCTTTTCTTCTTCCAGGATGCGGATGTTTTCCAGCGCGGCCGCACACGCGACCGGGTGGCCGGAATAGGTAAAGCCGTGATTGAACTCGCCCCCCTGCCCGATCAATACTTCGGCCACGCGGTCGCCCACCAGTACGCCGCCGAGCGGGATGTAGCCTGACGTGACGCCCTTGGCGAACGTGATCAGGTCGGGCCGGATGCCGAACAGTTCGGACGAGAACCAGCGCCCCAGCCGCCCGAAGCCGCAGATCACTTCATCGGCAATCAGCAAAATACCGTACTTGTCGCAGATGCGCTGGATCTCGGGCCAGTACGTGGCCGGCGGGATGATCACGCCGCCCGCGCCCTGCACCGGCTCACCGATAAAGGCGGCGACTTTGTCAGCCCCCACTTCGAGGATTTTCTGTTCCAGCCACGATGCCGCCACGATGCCGAATTCGTCCTCGGTCATGCCGCGCCCCGACTCCAGGTAATTGGGCTGGCCGATGTGGACGATGCCGGGAATCGGCAGGCCGCCCTGGGCGTGCATGTCGGGCATGCCGCCCAGCGACGCACCGGCCACCGTGCTGCCGTGGTACGAATTGTGCCGGCTGATGATGGTGTGGCGTTCCTTGTAGCCCAATACGTCCCAATAGCGGCGCACCATGCGCAGGTTGGTGTCGTTGGCTTCGGACCCGGAGCCGGTGAAGTACACGTGGTTGAACTGCGCCGGCGAAATCGCCGACAGTTTATTGGCCAGCAGTACTGCCGGCACATTGGTGGTGTTGAAGAAGCTGTTATAGAACGGCAGCGTCTCCATCTGGCGGTACACGGCGTCCGAAATGCTCTTGCGGCCGTAACCGACATTCACGCACCACAGCCCCGACATGCCATCGAGGATCTTGTTGCCTTCCGAGTCCCACAGGTAGATGCCTTCGCCGCGCACCATCACGCGCGCGCCATTTGCACCGAGCGCCTTGTGGTCGGTAAACGGGTGCATATAGTGCGCCGTGTCGAGCTTCTGGATGGCGGCGGTGTCATACAGTTCTTTGAGCTGGATGGTCATGTTCTGGTCTCCGTGTATCTGTTACTGGGTCAGACGTGCAGCAGCAGGTGCTCGCGCTCCCATGGGCTGATGACGGTCATGAATTCCTGGTGTTCAAGATCCTTGATGGCGGCGTAGACGTCGATGAAGCGCTCACCGAGCACGGTGCGCAGCCGGTCTTCGCGGCGCAGCAGTTGCAGCGCCTCGGGCAGTCCCTGCGGCAGTTCCACGTCAAGGTCGTAGGCGCTGTCGGTGGTCATGGCCGTGGGCTCGATCTGATCGATCATGCCCAGGTAGCCGCAGGCCAGCGTGACGGCCAGCGCCAGGTACGGATTGGCGTCGGCGCCGATGATGCGGTTTTCCACGCGGCGGTCGTTCACGCCCGATTCCGGCACGCGGAAACCGACGGTGCGGTTGTCCATGCCCCACTGGATGTTGATCGGCGCGGCCGTGTGGCGCACGATGCGGCGGTAGGAATTGACGTACGGCGCGACGATCGCCATCGCCGACGGCATGTAGCGCTGCAGGCCGCCGATGTAGTGTTTGAAAATCGGCGCGGCCGAGCCGTCTTCGGCGCTGAAGATGTTCTTGCCGGTCTTGATATCGACCACGCTCTGGTGCACGTGCATCGCCGATCCCGGTTCGCCGGCCATGGGCTTGGCCATGAAGGTGGCGTACATATCGTGCTTGAGCGCTGCCTCGCGCAAGGTGCGCTTGAAGAAGAACACCTTGTCGGCCAGGCCCAATGGATCGCCATGCAGAAAGTTGATTTCCATTTGCCCTGCGCCGATTTCATGGATCAACGTATCGACGTCGAGATTCATCGTTTCGCAGTAGTCGTAGATGTCCTCGAACAGCGGATCGAACTCGTTGACGGCGTCGATGCTGTACACCTGGCGGCTGGTCTCGGCGCGGCCGCTGCGGCCGATCGGCGGGCGCAAGGGCAGATCGGGATCGGTGTTCTTGGCGGTGAGGTAGAACTCCAGTTCGGGCGCCACCACCGGCTTCCAGCCCCGGTCCGCGTACAGCTTGAGCACGCGGCGCAGCACCGAGCGCGGGGCGAAATCCACCAGGCGGCCGTCGGCAAAATAGCAGTCGTGGATCACCTGCGCGGTGGGGTCGCTGGCCCACGGCACCATTGTAATGGTGGTGGGATCGGCCTTGAGGATCATGTCGCGGTCGGTGCTGGAAATGGCGCGGTCGTATGCCGCATCGGCCACCGGGTAGTTGCCGGTGACGGTCATGCCCAGCACTGCTTCCGGGATGCGCATGCCGCGCTCCTGGGTGAATTTTCCGCGCGGGAGAATTTTCCCGCGCGCCACGCCGGTCAGGTCGGGCACCAGGCATTCGATTTCGGTGACGTGCTTTTCGTTGAGCCACACGTCCATGTCGGTGTAGGTGAAGTTTTCGCGTATCGCCATCAATCTCTCCGGTGATGTTACGTTGCTCTGGTGTTTTTATAGTGGCGGCAGGCATCACCGAACGCCTGCAGCAGTCTCAGGGAATCAGGGTTGTCCATTAGCTTCCATTCTGGATGCCACTGTACCGCGAGCGTGAATCCGGTGGCGTCCCGCACGCGGTAGGCTTCGACCAGGCCGTCGTCGGCGCGGGCTTCTATTGCCAGCCCTGGCGCCAGCCGATCGAGGCCCTGGCCGTGCAGCGAATTGACCATGATCGGGTCCACGCCACCCAGGGCGCGCGCCAGTACGCCGCCCGGTTCCACCAGCACGCGGTGGATCGGTGCGTACTGCTGATCCATCGTGTGGCCTTTATGTTCGCGATGATCGCTCATGCCGGCCACGCTGTGCACCGACTGGTGCAGCGTGCCGCCCAGCGCCACGTTCACTTCCTGAAAACCGCGGCAAATCGCCAGCAGCGGGATGCCGCGCGCAATGGCGGCGCGGATCAGCGGCAAGGTGGTGGCGTCGCGCGCGGCGTCGAGCGGCAGCGCCGGGTCGAGCACCGCCTGGCCATACAGGCCCGCGTGGACATTCGATGGAGAACCGGTGAGCAGGATGCCGTCGGCCAGCTCGAGCAGCGCGTCGAAATCGGTGGCATCCCCCAGCGCCGGCATGATCAGCGGCGCGCAGCGGGCGCCGTCGGCAACGGCAGCCACGTACTTGAACTGCGCGGTATGGGCCGCATGGGCGCCAACCGGATTGACGCAGGCGGGGACGAGGACGATGGGGCTGCGCATATTGGTCTGTGAAATATGAAGCAGATTTGATCATAAGCCTAATTTGGTATGATTGCCATTACTGCTACTTGACCCAGGTTAAAACCTGCCGCGCATGACCTTCTTCACCCCATGAAAAACCTGCCGTGGCGCGACTTCATCGCGCTGGTTGCCAGCATCGGCGTGGTCGGGCTGGGACTTGGCGCAACCATCCCGCTGACCGCCCTGCGGCTCGACCAGCGCGGCATCGGCACCGACATCATCGGCATGATCACGGCAGTGAGCGCGCTGGGCATCCTGGCCGTCACGCCGTTCGTCTCGCGCTGGGTGGCGCGGTATGGCGCGCGCGCCTGCATGATCGGGGCAATCGTCGCCGGCGGCCTGTCCACCGTGCTGATGGAGGCCACTGACAATCTGCTGGTTTGGGGCCTGCTGCGCTTTATCTTCGGCGCCTGCATGGGCGTGCTGTTCACCGTGGGCGAGGCCTGGGTCAACCACCTGGCGCCGGGCAACGCGCGCGGGCGCGTGGTGGCCATGTACACCACGGCGTTCACACTGTTCCAGCTGGTCGGCCCCGCACTGGTGGCAGCAGTGGAAGATCAGATCAGCTGGGCGTTTGCCGCCGCCGGCGCGCTGTTCTTGCTCGCCCTGCCCGGCATGGCGCTGATACGCGGTGGCGCACAAAACGCCGAAGATGAAGCACAGGCGCCGTGGCGCGTGGTACTGCCACAGATGCCGATGATCGCCATGGGCGCGGCCTTTTTCGCGCTGTTCGATACGCTGGCACTAAGCCTGCTGCCTTTGTACGCAATCCGCCAGGGCATCGCTACCGAACTGGCGCTGCTGTCGGCCACGGTGGTGCTGGTCGGCGACACGCTGCTGCAATTCCCGTTTGGCTGGCTGGCCGACCGGTTCGGGCGCCGCCGCGTGCATACCGGCTGCGGCATCGCCGTGTGCGTGCTGCTGCCGGTGCTGCCGTTTGCGGCAGGCACGCCGTGGCTGTGGTGGACATTGTTATTGATGCTGGGCGCGGCAGCGGGGGCGATTTACATGCTGTCGATCGTGGCCTGCGGCCAGCGATTCGCGGGCGCGCGGCTGGTGGCGGCCAGCGCCATCCTCAATGCCAGCTGGGGCATCACCAGCAGCGGCGGGCCGCTATTGACCGGAGTGCTGATGCACTCAGTGGGCATCAACGCGCTGCCTGCAGTGATGTGGTGCGGCGCGGCGGCTTTTGTCGCCTGCGCCTGGTGGGAGTATCGCCGGCTGCCCTGACTTTTTAAGAGCGCCTGCCGAGGCAGTTGCTGTTAATCCTTGCCGGCGGAGGAGATTTGCTTTTGCCGCAGACGTTCGGCGCGGGCAATGTACAGGCTCGAGGCGATCACGCCGATGGTCACGACCAGGATGGTCAGCGCCGCCACCGCGTTCACGCGTGGATCGAGCCCCAGCCGCGCGCGCGAGAAGATCACGATCGGCATGGTCGATGAGCCGGGGCCGGACAGGAAGGCCGACAGCACCACGTCGTCGAGCGACAACGTGAACGTCAGCAGCCACGCCGAACCCAATGCCTGCTTGATGTTGGGCAGCGTGACCAGGAAGAACACCTGGAACGGCCGGCAGCCGAGGTCCATCGCCGCTTCTTCCAGCGACTTGCTCATCTCCTGCAGGCGCGATTGCACCACCACCGCCGCGTAGGCCATGCCCAGCAAGGTGTGGCCGATCCAGATCGTGGTCAGGCCGCGCTCGGGGAAGCCGAACGCCTTTTGCACCGACACCAGCATCAGCAGCAGCGACAGGCCGACGATCACTTCAGGCATGACCAGCGGCGCGCTGACCATGCCGGCAAAGATCGTGCGGCCGGTAAAGCGCCGATAGCGATCAAGCACGAACGCGGCAAAGGTGCCCAGCACCACCGAGGCGAACGCCGTCATCACGGCGATGCGCAAGGACAGTCCCAGGCCGTTGATGATTTCCGTGTCCTGCATTAGCGCCGCGTACCATTGCAGCGAAAAGCCGCTCCACACCATGTCCTGGCGCGAGCTGTTAAACGAGAACACCACCAGCACCACGATGGGCAGGTACAGGAACAGGTATCCCATCGACAGCCAGCCGCGCCCGAACCAGCGCTGCATGAAACTCGTATTGGTTTTCATCGGTTGTCCTCCTGCTCGGCCTTGTACTTGTTGAAGATTGCCATGGGCACGAGGATCAGCATGATCACCACCACCGTCACGGCGGAGGCCAGCGGCCAGTCGTTATTGGTAAAGAATTCGTCCCACAGCTGGCGGCCGATCATCAGCGTCTCGGGGCCGCCCAGCAGCTCGGGTATCACGTACTCGCCCACCGACGGAATGAACACCAGCATCGAGCCGGCGATGATGCCGGACTTCGATAGCGGCACCGTCACGCGCCAGAATGCCTGGAACGGCGTGGCGCCCAGGTCGGCGGCCGCTTCCAGGAAGCGTACGTCCATCTTGACCAGGTTGGCGTACAGCGGCAGGATCATGAACGGCAGATACGCGTACGTCATGCCGATGATCAGCGAGAACTGGGTGTTCATCAGCTGCAGCGGCTCGGTAATCGCCCCGATCCCGAGCAGGAAGTTATTGAGGATGCCGTTGTTGGCCAGGATGCCCTTCCACGCATAAATCCGCAGCAGGAACGAGGTCCAGAACGGCATCATCACCAGCATCAGCAGCACCGGGCGGATCGACGGTTTGGCGCGCGCCATGAAGTAGGCAAACGGGTAGCCGATGAACAGGCACAGCGCGGTGGTAATCGCCGCGAACTTGAGCGAGCTGAGATAGGTCAGCACGTACAGGTCGTCCTGCAGGATGAACAGGTAGTTCGAAATTTTGACCTTGAGCGTCAGCACGCCATCGGCCACCGTGACCAGGGTGCCGAACGGATCGCCGACGTCGGCTTCCGCAAAGCTGATGCGCAGCACGATCAGGAACGGCACCAGGAAGGCGAACGTGAGCCACAGCGACGGCACGGCGATGACGAAGCGGCGTCCCGTGAAAAAGTTCTTGAGGAAGTTCATGGCCGCGCCCTAGCTGGTGAGCACCACGACATCGGCGCCGTCCCACCATGCATACACGCGCTGGTCGCGCTTGAGCGCGGCGGCATCGTGGCGGGCGGCGTTGGTGCGCGAGACCTTGATGCTCATGCCGGTGTCGAGCTGCACGTGGTACAGCGTCTCGTTGCCGAAGTAGGCCAGTGCGGTAATCGTGCCCTGCACGCAGTTGTAGCCATGCTCGCTGGCATTGGCGCGCTGCTCGAGGGTCGGTGCTTCTGCCTGCACCGCGATTTTTTCGGGGCGCACGGCCACCGCCACCGGCATGCCCAGCGTGCCGGTGATGCCGTGGGTGATGTAGTGCCGCCCTTCCGGCGAATCGATGATCACGTGATCGGGTTCGTCCTCGGTCACGCTGCCGTTGAACAGGTTGACGCTGCCGATGAAGTCCGCGACAAAACGGCAGTTGGGTGTTTCGTAGATTTCGTCTGGGGCGCCCACTTGCAGGATGCGGCCCTGGCTCATGACGGCGATGCGGGTGGCCATGCTCATGGCTTCGTCCTGGTCGTGGGTGACCATCACGCAGGTCACGCCCACTTCCTCGATGATGGACACGAGCTCCATCTGGGTGCGTTCGCGCAGCTTTTTATCGAGCGCGCCGAGCGGCTCGTCGAGCAGCAGCAACTGCGGCCGCTTGGCCAGGCTGCGCGCCAGCGCCACGCGCTGCTGCTGGCCGCCGGACAGCTGGTGCGGCTTGCGTTTGCCGTATTCGGACAGCTGCACCAGCGCCAGCATTTTCTCGACGCGGGCGGCGATTTCGTCTTTTGGCAAACCGTCGCGGCGCAGGCCGAAGGCGATGTTGTCCCACACCGACAGGTGCGGGAACAGCGCGTACGACTGGAACATCATGTTGATGGGCCGCTGGTACGGCGGCACGCCGACGATGTCCTGGCCGGCCAGGATGATCTCGCCGGCGGTGGGCGTTTCGAAACCGGCCAGCATGCGCAGCAGCGTCGATTTGCCGCAGCCGGAGCTGCCGAGCAGCGCGAAGATCTCGCCCTTGTTGATCGCCACGGAGACATCATTGACGGCGCGTACGCCATCGAAGTCCTTGACCAGGTTGCGGATCAGGAGAAAAGGTTCAGCAGCTCGCTCTGGGGTCATATTGTAAAAATATAAATGGATGGATGAAAGCGACGACGGCTGGCCGCTGCGCCGTCATCGTTTTTTTCGAACCCGTGATTATAAATGCAGCGCTTCAAACATGTAGCAACAAGTGTTCCCGCTCCCACGGGCTGATCACGGTCATGAACTCCTGGTGCTCGAGTTCCTTGATCGCCGTGTACACGTCGATGAAGCGTTCGCCCAGGATGTCGCGCAGCCGGTCTTCGCGGCGCAGCCCTTCGAGCGCCTGCGGCAGGCCTTGCGGCAGTTCGTGATCGTGGTCGTAGGCGCTGCCGGTGATCATCGGCGACGGGTCGATCTGGTCCACCATGCCCAGGTAGCCGCACGCCAGCGTGACGGCCATTGCCAGGTACGGGTTGGCGTCGGCGCCGATGATGCGGTTTTCCACGCGCCGCTGGCCGGTGCCGGAAATCGGAATGCGGAAGCCCACGGTGCGGTTGTCGATGCCCCACTGGACGTTGATCGGTGCGGCCGTGTGGCGCACCATGCGCCGGTACGAATTGACATACGGCGCCAGGATCGCCATCGCCGCCGGCGTGTAGCGTTGCAGGCCACCGATATAGTGGCGAAAGTGCTGCGACGACGCACCGTCGGCATCGGTGAAGATGTTGCGGCCGGTGGCCAGGTCGTTCACGCTCTGGTGCACGTGCATCGCCGATCCTGGCTCGCCGGCCATCGGCTTGGCCATGAAGGTGGCGTACATGGAGTGCTTGAGCGCCGCCTCGCGCAGGGTGCGCTTGAAGTAGAACAGGTTGTCGGCCAGGGCCAGCGCATCGCCGTGCTGGAAGTTGATGCCCATCTGGCCGGCGCCCGTTTCGTGGATCAGCGTATCGACATCGAGATTCATCAGCGCGCAGTAATCGTAAATGTCCTCGAACAGCGGGTCGAACTCGTTGACGGCGTCGATGCTGTACACCTGGCGACTGGTTTCGGCGCGGCCGCTGCGGCCCACCGGCGCACGCAGCGGCAGGTCGGGGTCGATATTTTTCTCGGTGAGGTAAAACTCGAGCTCCGGTCCCACCACGGCTTGCCAGCCCCGGTCCGCGTACAGCTTGAGCACGCGGCGCAGCACCGAGCGCGGCGCGTAATCGACCAGGGTACCGTCGGAAAAATAGCAGTCGTGGATCACCTGCGCGGTAGGGTCCTGCGCCCACGGCACGGTGGTGATGCTGCCGGGGTCCGCGCGCAGGATCATGTCGCGGTCGGTGGCGGAGATGGCGCGGTCGTAGGCGGCGTTGGCGGTGGGGTAGTTGCCGGTGACGGTCATGCCCAGCACCGCTTCGGGGATGCGCATGCCGCGGTCTTGCGTAAATTTCGCGCGCGGCAGGATTTTGCCGCGCGCCACACCAGTCAAGTCAGGTACCAGGCATTCGATTTCAGTGACGCGGTTCTCGTTGAGCCACGCGTCCATATCGGCATCGGAGAAGTTTTCACGGATTGACATGTTCGCTCTCTGGTGGTGATCAAGCGATCGGTGATCTAATTTACCATATTTGGTAAATAGTTAAACCCCGCCTGGTCAACCAGCAGCCAGCTCCGCCCGCGTGTGCACGAGGATCTTCTTGATCTCGGGGACGCACGAACCGCAGTTGCCGCCCGCCTTCAGGCACGCCGTCACCTGCGCCACTGTCTCCAGGTTCTGCTCGACGATGGCGTTGCAGATGGTATTGCGGCCCACGCCAAAGCACGAGCACACGGTGGGGCCGGTGTCGGCGCCCTTCTCCACCGGCATGCCCACCAGCAGGCCCACGCGGTCGATCTCGCTCAGTTGATCCTTGGCGAACAGGCTGGCCAGCCATGCGCGCGATGGCATGTCCTGACGCGGCGACAGAAAAATGCACTGTTCGATGCGATCGTCCACCACGTGCACGGCGCGATAGACGCCGGCGGTCTTGTCTTCGTATTCGAGCCAGTCGGCGTCGAGGTCCGCCACGCCCAGCAGCGCGCGAGCCCAGGCGCCGAAGTCGCCGATGTTGTTGCGGCCCGCCAGCTCGTAGCGCGCAAAGGCCTTGCCCTGGATGCGAGTCCAGTGCGCCACGCTGTCGAGGTTCACTTCGGTGCGGCTCAGAATAAAACTGTGCCAGTTGACGCGGAACTGGTCGATACGCACCGGCGTGTGCTTGAACTCCGGCTCGCCCGACACCGGATCGACCACCGGGTTGACCAGGGCGCCCACGCGCGCGTCCGACGACGTCTGGCCGTTCCAGTGGATCGGGATGAACACGCTGCCACGGGCGATGCCGCCGCCGTGCTGCACGCGCGCCACCATGGCGCCCCAGGCGGAGCTGATGCGCGCCAGTTCGCCCTCGCGCACGCCGTGCAGCAGCGCGTCCTGCGGGTGGATATCGACAAATGATTCCGAGATGTGATCGGCCAGCGTGTGCGACTTGCCGGTGCGCGTCATGGTGTGCCACTGGTCGCGCACGCGGCCCGTGTTGAGCGTGAGCGGATAGTCTTCGCACACGGCGTTGGCCGGCGCCCGGGTGGCGGTGGCAATGAAGCGCGCCTTGCCGTCGCCGTGGGCGAAGCGGCGGTCGGCAAACAGCCGCGCTTCGCTCTGGATCACGCCGGCGGCATCGCGCCGCGCCGGCCACTGCACCGGTTCCAGTTCCTGGTACGCGTCGCGCGACAGGCCGGCAAGACCGGACATGTCGAACGCGCGCGGGATATCTTCGGCGTGGTTGCGGAAACCGCTCAGGCGCGCATGCTCGTCGAAGACGGCAGCGGCATCAGGAAAGTCGAAGCCCGTGTAACCCATGCGCTGCGCGAACAGCGAGATGATCTTCCAGTCGCCCAGCGCTTCGCCCGGCGCCGGCAAAAAGGCGCGCTGGCGCGAGATGCGGCGCTCGGAGTTGGTGACCGTGCCATCCTTTTCGCCCCAGCCCAGCGCCGGCAGCAGCACGTGGGCGTACGCATTGGTGTCGGTGTTCTGCATGATGTCGGACGCCACCACCAGCTCGCACTTGGCCAGGGCGCGGCGGGCCTGGTCGGCGTCGGGCAGACTGACGATCGGATTGGTCGCCATCACCCACACCGCCTTGACCTTGCCGTCTTCGATGGCCTGGAACAAATCGACCGCTTTCAGGCCGCCCTTGTCGGCCATGGCCGGCGAGTCCCAGAACGTCTGCACCACGTCGCGGTGGTCGGCGCGCTCGAGGTCCATGTGCGCGGCCAGCATATTGGCCAGGCCACCGACTTCGCGCCCGCCCATGGCATTGGGCTGGCCCGTAATCGAGAACGGCCCCATGCCCGGCTGGCCGATCCGCCCGCCAATCAAATGGCAGTTGATGATGGCGTTGACCTTGTCGGTACCGGCGGACGACTGGTTGACGCCCATCGAATACGCGGTGATGGTCCTGGCGGTCGCCGCAAAGGCTTCGTAGAATTCGAGGAGCAAAGCCGGATCGATGCGGCATACCTTGGCGACAGCTGCCGGATCGGCGCAGTCGATGTTGGCGGCGGCCAGCGCGGCATCGAAGCCGTTGGTGTGCTCAAGGACGAAATCGGGGGCGACCGCGCCGATGCGCGACAGGTAGCTCAACAAGCCGTTGAACAGCCAGACGTCGGTGCCGGACTTGATCGGAAGGTGCAAGTCGGCCAGCTCGCAGGTGGCGGTGCGGCGCGGGTCGATCACGACCAGCTTCATGTCCGGGCGCGCTTCCTTGGCTTTCAAAATGCGCTGGAACAGGATCGGATGGCACCACGCGGTGTTCGAACCCACCAGCACCACCATGTCGGCCAGTTCCAGGTCGTCGTAGCACAGCGGCACCAGGTCTTCGCCAAACGCGCGCTTGTAGCCGGCCACCGCCGATGACATGCACAGGCGCGAATTGGTGTCGATATTGGCGCTGCCCACGTACCCCTTCATCAACTTGTTGGCGACGTAGTAGTCTTCGGTGAGCAGCTGGCCAGAAACGTACAGCGCCACCGCATCGGGTCCGTGCTCGTCGATGACGGCGCGCCACTTGGCGGCCATCTGGTCCAGCGCCGCGTCCCACGACACACGGCGCAGGCCATCAGCCTCGCGCACCTGCGGATACAGCAGGCGGCCGTCGAGGCTCACCGTCTCGCCCAGGGCCGAGCCCTTGACGCACAGACGTCCCAGGTTGGCAGGGTGCTGCTTGTCGCCGGCAATGGCGACCGTGCCGTCGGCCTGCGGCGTGGCGCTCACGCCGCAGCCCACGCCGCAATAGGCGCAGGTGGTGCGGACGGTGCCCACCGGCGAGATCGGGCGGATGGCAAGATGGTCTTGGGACAGGTTCAAGGTTGGCTCGCTATCTGGAAAAGTTTTGCTACGCGGCCCTGGCGCTGAGCGCCTCGCCGAACAACAGGTTTTGGCGGATGGCGCTGATGTCGGTGCGGTTCTGGATCAGGCCGAAATACCACGGACCGTCTTTCACATCGCCATACAGCACGGCGCCGGTCACGCGATTGTCCTTCAATACCAGCCGCTTGTACACGCCACGGCGGGCGTCGCGCAGCACCAGGTCTTCGCTGCCCTCGCCGCCGATGAAGTCGCCGACCGAGTACAGATCGACGCCGGTTACCTTGAGGCGCGTGGGCGAGGTTTGCTGCACGTAGCGGCGCACGCCGGCGCCGGCCAGGTGGGCGCCGCACACGCGCGCCTGGTCCCAGATCGGCGCGACGAGGCCAAACGTGGCGCTGCGATGCTGCACGCATTCGCCCACGGCATAAATGCGCGGATCATAGGTTTGCAAGGTGTCATCGACCACGATGGCGCGGTCGCAATGCAGGCCAGCCGCCTTGGCCAGTTCGATATTGGGGCGCACACCGGCGGTCATCACCACCAGGTCGGCCGGGATCTCTGTGCCGTCCTTGAAGCGCACGCCGGTCACGCGGTCGGTGCCGGTGATTTCGGCGGTATGAGCGTTCATCAGAAATTTTAAACCCTTGGCTTCCAGCGCCTTTTGCAGCAGCAGCGCAGCGGGCTTGTCGAGCTGCTGGTTCATCAGCGCGTCGCCCACGTGCACCACCGTGACCGACATGCCCTGGCGTTGCAGGCCATTGGCCGCTTCCAGTCCCAGCAAGCCGCCGCCGATTACCACCGCGTGGCGGTGGTTGCGCGCCATGGCCAACATGGTTTCCACATCCTGGATGTCGCGGAAGGCCAGTACGCCGCGCAGCTGGTGCCCCGGTACCGGGATGATGAACGGCTTCGAGCCGGTGGCGATCAGCAGGCGGTCGTAGCGCACCTCCAGGCCCGAGCGCGCGCGCACGATACGCTTCTTGCGGTCGATGTGCAGGACCGGGTCGCCGGCGTGCAGCGTGATGCCATGCTGGACATACCATTCGCGCGTGTTGAGCATGATGTCGTCCATGCTCTTTTCGCCGGCCAGCACCGGCGAAAGCAGGATGCGGTTGTAATTGCCGTGCGGCTCGGCGCCGAACACGGTGATGTCGTACAGGTCCGGCGCCAGCTTGTGCAGCTCCTCGACCGTGCGCATGCCGGCCATGCCGTTGCCGATGACGACCAGCGCCTGCCTGACGGCGGGGGCCTCGGACGTATTCACAGGCCTACCCACACTTTGCCGTCGGCGATGCGTGCCGGGTACGTGCCCACCGAGTGCGCCGGCGATTCCAGGCATTCGCCGGTCTGCAAGTCGAAATGCTGCTTGTAGATCGGCGACGCGACCACGATGCGTTCGCCCACGCTGCCCACCAGGCCGCGCGACAGCACCGACGCTTCGGAGTTCGGATCGTAGTTTTCGATGGCGAACACACGTGAGTCTCCGTCATCGACGTGGAACACGGCCACTTGGGCGCCGTTCAGCAAGGCGCACACGCCCGTGTTGGGGACGATGTCGTCCAGTTGGCAGACGGCGATCCAGTGGTCGGTTTGAATATCGCGATGCATGGCATTCTCCTCAGGCGGTAACGGCGATCGGAATCACGCGCTTGCGTTCTTCCACGGTGGCTGGGCGGATCTGGCCGCGCTCTTCCATGAACAGCACGTTCTCGTCACCCTTGTCGCTGTTGACGAAATGGCGGAAGCGCTTGCGCGTCTCCGGGTTTTCCACGGCTTCCTTCCACTCGCACGCGTAGGTATTGACCACGTGCTGCATGTCCGCTTCCAGGTCGGCGGCGATGCCCAGCTTGTCGTGCACCACGACCTGCTTGAGGTAATCGAGGCCGCCTTCGAGGTTTTCGCGCCAGGTGCTGGTGCGTTGCAGGCGGTCGCCGGTGCGGGTGTAGAACATCAGGAACCGGTCGATGTACTGCACCAGCGTGGCCTTGTCGAGGTCGGTGGCCAGCAGCTCGGCGTGGCGCGGCTTCATGCCGCCGTTGCCGGCCACGTAAAGGTTCCAGCCCTTTTCGGTGGCGATGATGCCCACGTCCTTGCCCTGCGCTTCCGCGCACTCGCGGGTGCAGCCCGAGACGCCGAACTTGATCTTGTGCGGCGTGCGCAAGCCCTTGTAGCGGTTTTCCAGTTCGATGGCAAGGCCAATCGAATCATCGACGCCATACCGGCACCAGGTGGAACCCACGCACGATTTGACGGTGCGCAGCGACTTGCCGTAGGCGTGGCCCGATTCGAAGCCGGCCGCGATCAGCTCTTCCCAGATCAGCGGCAACTGGTCCACGCGCGCGCCGAACAGATCGACGCGGGCGCCGCCCGTGATCTTGGTGTACAGCCCGTACTTCTTGGCCACCATGCCGACCGCGATCAAGCCGTCGGCCGTCACTTCGCCACCCGGCATGCGCGGCACGACCGAGTAGGTGCCGTCCTTCTGGATATTGCCGAGGAAGTAGTCATTGGTGTCCTGCAGGCTGGCGTGCTCCTTTTTCAGCACGAAGTCGTTCCACACCGACGCCAGGATGCTGGCGGCCAGCGGTTTGCACACGTCGCAACCGAGGCCCTTGCCATGCTTGGCCAGCAGGTCGCCGAACGATTTGATCTGGCCGACCTTGATCAGGTGGAACAGCTCCTGGCGCGAGTACGCGAAGTGTTCGCACACGTGGTTGTTGACCGCCATGCCGAGCTTTTTCATCTCGGCCTTCATCACCTGCGTGACCAGCGGCACGCAGCCGCCGCACGACGTGCCGGCATTGGTGCAGCTTTTGACATCGCCGATGGTGGTGGCGCCGCCGGCCACCGCCGCGCAGATCGCACCTTTCGACACATCGTTGCACGAGCAGATTTGCGCGCCGTCCGGCAGCGCATCGACACCGAGGCCCGGCTTGGCCGCACCGTCCGACTGCGGCAGGATCAGGAACTCCGGCGACTCGGGCAGCTCGATCTTGTTGAGCATCATTTGCAGCAGCGTGCCGTATTCGGCCGCGTCGCCCACCATCACGCCGCCCAGCAGGTACTTGCCACAGTCGGAGACGACGATCTTCTTGTAAATCTGTTTGCGCTCGTCGGTGAACTGGTACGAGCGGCTGCCTGCCACGTTGCCGTGCGGGTCGCCGATGCTGGCCACGTCCACGCCCATCAGCTTTAATTTGGTGCTCATGTCGGCGCCGGCGAACTCGCCCGCTTCGCCCAGCATGTGCTTGGCCGCCACGCGGGCCATCTCGTAGCCCGGCGCCACCAGGCCGAAAATCAGGCCGCCCCACAGTGCGCATTCGCCGATCGCATACACGTCAGGGTCGGACGTCACGCAGTTGTTGTTGATCTCGATGCCGCCGCGTGGCCCCACCGTCAGGCCGCACTCGCGCGCCAGCATGTCGCGCGGGCGGATGCCGGCCGAGAACACGATCATGTCGGCATCGAGGTGGCCGCCGTCGGCGAATTCCATCCTGTGGGTGCCATCGACACCGTCAACGATGGCCGTGGTGTTCTTGCCGGTGTGGACAGTCACGCCCAGTTCTTCGATTTTCCGGCGCAGCACGCGTGCGCCGCCTTCGTCCACCTGCACGGCCATCAGGCGCGGCGAGAATTCCACCACGTGGGTTTCGAGCTTTAAATCGCGCAGCGCCTTGGCGCATTCCAGGCCCAGCAGGCCGCCGCCGATCACCACGCCGGTCTTCGAGCGTGCGCCGCATTCGAGCATCGCTTCCAGGTCTTCGATGGTGCGGTACACGAAGCAGTCCTTGCGGTCCTTGCCCGGCAGCGGCGGCACGAACGGGAACGAACCGGTGGCGATCACCAGCTTGTCATACGCGAGCACATCGCCGTCGCCGGTGGTCACGGTTTTATTGGCGCGGTCGATGGCGGTGGCACGCGTGTTCAGGCGCAGCACCATGCTCAGTTCATCCGCGCCGCGCTCGAAGAAGCCCGGTTTGACCAGCGACAGGTCCTCCGCCGTTTTACCGGCAAAGAATTCGGACAGGTGCACGCGGTCGTAGGCGGGACGCACCTCTTCGCACAGCACGGTCACTTGCAGGTTCGGGGCGCCGCCAGTGGCCAGCGACTCGAGGAATTTGTGGCCGACCATGCCGTGGCCGATGACGATGATTTTCATATTTTTTCCTTGACGTTGTAACTACGCTGCCAGCTTGGAGGCGATGACGTTTTCTTCGATGGCGCTGCTGGAGAAGCGCGCCGCCAGTGCGCACAGGGCGGTGGCTGCCACCACGATGCCGAGGATGGAGAGCGTCTGCTGGACGTCGCCCATGCCCTTCATCAGGAAGCCTGCGGCCACCGCGCCCACGTTGCCGCCGGCGCCGATGATGCCGGCCACGCCGCCGAGCGCGCGCTTGTCGACGAACGGCACCACGGCGTAGGTCGCGCCGCAGGCCATGTGGGTGAACAGGCCGAAGATCAGCATGGCGCCGATGGCCAGAACGGCAGTGCTGGCGTGGGCGAACATCAAGAGGCCCGCACCTTCGCCGAGCATCAGCACGAACAGCAGCGTGACGCGATGATTGAGGTTGCCGCGTGCGGCAAACTTGTCCGACGCCCAGCCGCCCAGGGCGCGGGCGAACAGCGCCAGCAAACCGAAGCTGCCGGCGGCCATGCCGGCCTGGCCCAGCGTGAGGTTGAAATGATCGACGTAGTAAATGGCGGCGATGTTGTGGATGAAGATTTCGATACCGAAGCAGGCGCCGTAGGTAATGAACAGCAGCCACACGCGGTAGTTGGCGGCAGCCAGCTTGAAGCTTTCCCAGCCGCCCTTTTTGCCACCGTCAATGGCAATGCCGGCGGCGCGCAGCTCGCTGAAATTGCCTTGCGGGCAGTCCTGCGTGTAGCGATAGTAAACAAAGGCCATGACGATCATCAGCACGCCCGGTACGATCAGCGCAGCGCGCCAGCCGAATGTTTCGGACACGCCCAGCATGATCATCGCCGTCATCAACAGCGGCATCACGGCTTGCGCCACGCCGCCGCCCGCATTGCCCCAGCCGGCAGCGGCCGCGTTGGCGGTGCCCACCACCTTCGGACCGAACATGACGGAGGTGTGATACTGGGTGATGACAAAGCTGGCGCCAGCCGCGCCGATCCCCAGGCGGAAGAACAGGAAGCTCTCATAGCTCTGCGCAAAAGCGACGCCGATGACGGGGATGGAGCCGAGCAGCAGCAGGCCGGTGTAGGTCTTGCGCGGACCGAAGTGGTCGCACAGCGGGCCGACGATCAGGCGCACCAGGATCGTGATGGCGACGGCAGCGATATTGATGTTGGCGATCTGCGCGCCGGAGAGGTTGAACTCTCCTTTGATGACGGGCATCAGCGGCGCGCAGGCGAACCACGCGAAGAAGCAGACGAAGAACGCCATCCAGGTCAGGTGGAACGCCCGCATCTGCGGCGTTGAAATCGAGAGGAGCTTGATGCTGTTAGCTTTGCTGGCCATTTTTTATCCCGTTCAGAAAACAAAAAGGCGCCCGCGCAACCGGGCCATAAAAACCGGGTTGGGCGGACGCCGTTGTCCTGCCAGTCCGTCTTTGGACCGGCTATGTATTCGTGTGCTGCAGGGAGATCGCCGTTGACCTCTTGCCTTGGGTATTGCAAGAGGCGTGCCAGATGGGGTTTTAAGGGCGCTACAGAGGGAGAATGCGGCTTTGCGGGGAATTGGTGCGCAGATGACAATACCAGCTGGTGCAAGCTGGCGGTGCATGGCGCACGGTATCAGTGCGCCATGGCGGTGCAGCCAGCCGTCAGGCGCTGGCCTGCAACGGTGCGGCCGCTGCCAGGTCCTGCCAGTCGTCGGCGCAGCGCACCACGTCACCGACCACGATGATGCTCGGGCTACCGAGGCCGCTCTCGCGCAGCGCGACGGGCAGCTCGCCCAGGTTGGTGAGCAGCTTGCGCTGGTTGTCGCGCGTGGCCGCCTGCACCACCGCCACCGGCGTGTCCCGCGCTGCGCCACCGGCCAGCAGGCCGGCCTGGATGGACTCGACGCGCGCCACGCCCATGTAGATCACCAGCGTCAGCCGGCTTTGCGCCAGGGCCTGCCAGTTCGGCTCCGATGCCGCATCCTTGCCGTGGCCCGTGACGAACGTGGCGCCCTGGCTCCACGACCGGTGCGTGACCGGCACGCCGATGCTGGTCGGCGCGGCCAGGCCGCTGCTGATGCCGGGGATGACGTCCACCGCGATGCCCTGCGCGCGCAGGGTGGCGCGTTCCTCGCCGCCGCGCCCGAACATGTACGGGTCGCCGCCCTTCAGGCGCACCACGTGGTGGCCGGCGCGCGCTTCGGCCACCATCAGCCGCTCGATGAATTCCTGCGGCGTCGATGCGCACCCGCCGCGTTTGCCCACTTGTACCACCCGGGCACTCGCCGGTGCGTAGTCCAGCACCTGCGGGTTGACCAGGTCGTCGATCAGCAGCACGTCGGCGCGCTCGATGGCGCGCACGGCCTTGATCGTCAACAGTTCCGGGTCGCCGGGTCCGGCGCCCACCAGGGTGACACTGCCTTGGGTAGTCATCATTTATTCCTTCAAGCTGCCGCGGCCAGCGCGGTATTGACCATCTGGTCGATTTCATCGGTGATCCCGGACAGCACGCCCGCCACCACCGCAAATTCGCGCCCGGCCTGGCCGGCGCGCGCCGCCACCACGCGCGCATTGAAAGCCACCATGCGCGCCTGCTTGTTGATCTTCTCGATATCGGTGATCACGCCGCGCAGCTGCTTTTTCATCAGCCGCGCATGCAATTTCGCCTGTTCCTCATAGACGCTGGTGATCTGGTTGAGGATCGCCAGCGTGGGCGTGGTCAGGCGCACCAGTTCGGCCAGCAGGCCGACGGCCGCGCCCTTGCCGTGCGGGCTGGCGATGGCCGCCAGCGTGCGGTCGGCCTGCTCGGCAAAGGCGACGATCTCGCGGTCGCCGGCCAGCTTGCCGAAATAGGCCTCGCGCAGTTCGGCGCAGAACACGCCGGGCAAGCCGTCGGCGTCCGCCAGCAGCGCCTTGTGGGCGCCCCGGAACAGTGCCAGCGCCTCGCGTGCGATGGCCTCGGCCCCATCCTGCCCCTGCGACGCCAGCACCGCGTACAGCACGATGCGCTGCGACGTGAAGCGGCGCCGGCCCGACAGATTGATCATGGCGCCGAACACTTCGCCCGACAGCGCCTTGGCCTCGCTTTCCAGGTGACGGGTGTTCATGTCCATCAGGCGGCATCCTTGGCCGGATGCGCCTGTTTGCGGTACAGGAACTCCAGCACGGCCGTGCGGTACTCCATGTAGCGCGCATCCTGCGCCAGCGCCACGCGGTCGCGCGGACGGTCCAGCTGCACCGCGACAATTTCGCCGATGGTGGCGGCCGGGCCGTTGGTCAGCATGACGATGCGGTCCGACAGCAGCACTGCCTCATCGACGTCGTGGGTCACCATCACCACGGTGGACTTGGTGGCCGCGACGATCTTGAGCAGCTCGTCCTGCAGGTGGGCGCGGGTCAGCGCGTCGAGCGCGCCGAACGGTTCGTCCATCAACAGCACTTTCGGTTCCATCGCCAGCGCCCGGGCGATGCCCACGCGCTGCTTCATGCCCCCTGAGATTTCGTTGGGACGCTTGGTTTCGGCAGCCGTCAAGCCGACCAGCGCCAGCGCCGCCATGGTGCGCTCGCGCAGCTGCGCTTTCGATTCTGTCTTGCCGAACACGCGTTCCACGCCCAGGTAGATGTTCTCGTAACAGGTGAGCCACGGCAGCAGCGAGTGGTTCTGGAACACCACCGAGCGCTCGGGCGACGGCCCGGCGATCTCGCGGTTGGCGCACAGCAGCACGCCGTCGGTGGGCTTGGTCAAGCCGGCGATCAGGTTGAGCAGGGTCGATTTGCCGCACCCCGAGTGGCCGATCAGGGTGATGAACTCGCCCTTGGCGACGGTGAGGTCGATCTCGCGCAGCGCGTGGAATACACCCTTCTTGGTGTGGAAGACCATCTCCACGCCCTCAATGTCAATAAACTTATCAATGAATTTGGATTCGTCCATGGCCATGCTCCTTAGTTCGACACTTGTTCGTAGGTGAAGGCACGGGCCAGCGCCATCAGGGCTTGTTCCAGCAGCAGGCCCACGAAGCCGATGGCCACGATGGCGATGATGATGTGCGGGACATTGAGGTTGTTCCACTCGTCCCAGACCCAGAAGCCGATGCCCACGCCGCCGGTCAGCATTTCGGCCGCGACGATCACCAGCCACGCAGTGCCGATCGACAGGCGCACGCCGGTCAGCACATACGGCAGGGCCGATGGCAGCAGGATCTTGGTCAGGATCTTCCACTCCGACAGGTTCAGTACGCGCGCCACGTTCATATAGTCCTGCGGCACGCGCTGCACGCCCACGGCGGTGTTGATGATCATCGGCCAGATCGAGCAAATGAAGATCGACCAGATCGCGGCGGGGTTGGCCGACTGGAACACCAGCAAACCAATCGGCAGCCAGGCCAGCGGCGACACCGGCTTCAGCAAGCTGATGATGGGGCTGAACATGGCGCTGACAAACTTTACGCGGCCAATGACGAAGCCGAGCGGGATGCCGACCAGTGCGGCCAGGCCGAAGCCCACCGCCACCCGCTGCAAGGAGGCCAGCAGGTTCCAGCCGATGCCCTGGTCATTCGGGCTATTGCGGTAAAACGGATCGGAGAACATTTTCACCGCTTCGTGGAACGTCACCAGCGGCGTCGGGAAGGTGGCGTTCTTGATGGTGATCAGCTGCCAGATCAGCACCAGCAAGGCAGCGCCCACCAATGGCGCGACGATTTTCATGGCGGTGGCCGAAAGCTGCTGGCGCACGCGCGCGCTGGAATTGGCTGCCAGCGCGCGGCGCGGGCGGCGCGCCGGCTTGTCTGCTTCGAGGACTTCGGTATTGAGCGGCTTGGCGCTGTCGGGTTGGAGCATGGCGTTCATGACTTTCCTTCAAAGGACGATGAATCGGACTACTGCAACTTAAGCGCGGATCTTGAACGAAGCGGCAAACGCCTTCGGGTTAGAGCCATCCCACACTGCGCCATCCACCAGCTTGGACGTGCGCAGCGGGCTTTTCGGCACCGGCGTCTTGGTCATTGCTGCCGCATCCTTGTACAGGTCGATCTGGTTGACCGACTTGGCCACGGCCAGGTAGTCCGGGTCGTCCTTGAGCAGGCCCCAGCGGCGGTGCTGGGTCATGAACCACATGCCGTCCGACAGGTAAGGGAAATTCACCAGGCCATCGTTGTAGAACTTCATGTGATTGGCATCGTCCCAGGTCTTGCCCAGGCCATTCTGGTAGCGGCCCAGGATGCGCTGGTCGATCGCGTCCTTGCTGGTGTTGACGTACGACTTATCGGCGATCACTTCGGCCATCTTGTTCTTGTTGGCCAGCGAGGCGTCGATCCACTTCCCGGCGTCGAGGATGGCGGCCATCATCGCGCGGCAGGTGTTCGGATATTTTTTGGCGAATTCCAGGGTGGAGCCCAGCACTTTTTCCGGGTGGTCCTTCCAGATGTCCTGGGTGGTCGTCGCGGTGATGCCGATGCCGTCCATGATGGCGCGGTGGTTCCACGGTTCGCCCACGCAGAAGCCGTCCATATTACCGACGCGCATATTGGCCACCATCTGCGGCGGCGGCACCGTGATCACTTTCGCGTCCTTCATCGGGTTGATGCCGTTGGCCGCCATCCAGTAGTACAGCCACATGGCGTGGGTGCCGGTCGGGAAGGTCTGGGCGAACGTGTATTCGCGCCGGTCGGTGCGCATCAGCTTGGCCAGGCTGGCGCCATCGACGGCGCCCTTGTCGGCCAGCTTTTTCGACAGCGTGATGGCCTGGCCGTTGTTGTTCAGGCCCATCAGCACCGCCATGTCCTTCTTCTGCCCGCCAATGCCCATCTGCACGCCGTACAGCAGGCCGTACAGCACGTGGGCGGCATCGAGGTCGCCATTGGACAGCTTGTCGCGCACGCCGGCCCACGAGGCCTCCTTGCTCAGCACGAACTTGACGCCGTATTTCTTGTCGAAGCCCAGCACCGACGCCATCACCACCGACGCGCAGTCGGTCAGTGGAATGAAGCCGATCTTGACTTCTTCCTTCTCCGGTTTATCGGAACCTGCCGCCCACACACCACCAGTTGCCAAACCCAACATGCTTCCTCCTGCGACCAGACTTGCGCCATGAATGATTTTCCTGCGCGTGACATTAACGTCGGCCGGGGTCGGTGGCAAGGCGTTGTCGGCGATATTTGGTGTTTCTTTCATGGCATACCCTTAGTAGTCAGCAAAACCGTTGGACCAAAAAAAACGCCTACCCCCGCGAACGCATTCGCGTGATGGTAGACGTCGTTGTCTTGTGACCCTCACCGCCGTTGGCGAGGTTCAGCAGCGCAGCGTTGCGCTTGGTTTAAGACTATGCAATGTCTGTGCCAGCGAGCTGTCAGAGGGGGAAGGTAAGGGAATTGACGGCACCGCACCGCACCCGCGCACCGTTGGTGAGCACGCGCCTCATTTTGGACGCGAAAAACAAAATAAAGATTATCCGAGCAAGTCCTCGACATCCAGAATACGCTGCGCGACTTCCGAGAGCTTGAGGTTCTTGCTCATGGCCATGCTGCGCAGCTTCTGGTATGCCTGCTCTTCACTGAAATGTTGGCGCTCCATCAAGAGCCCCTTGGCGCGTTCGATGATCTTGCGCTCGGCCAGCTTGCTCTTGGTGTCGGACAGTTCGTCGAGCAGCTTTTGCTCGCGCTTGAACCGCGCCAGCGCCACGTTGAGCACCGGCTTGATGCGGTCGCTCTGCAAGCCGGCCACGATGTACGCCGACACGCCGGCAGCCACGGCCGCCTCCATGCTGGCGGTGTCTTCACTTTCGGTAAACATCACGATGGGCCGGCGTTCGTCACGGGTGGCAATGACGATGTGCTCAAGCACGTCGCGCGCGTCCGATTCCGCATCGACGATGATCATATCGGGCTGCAACTGGGCTATGCGATCGGGCAAATACATGTCCGGCGGCAGCGAAGCAACGATGTCGTAGCCAGCCTCGAGCAGCCCAATGCGCAATATCCGCGCCCGCTCGACCTGGGCGTGCAGAGCCTCGTCATCCTCGTTGCCTGCATGGATGATGGCGTTGACGACAACAATGCGCAGGTTACGCGTGGTCATGGGAGGTGGCAGCGGGTTGGTCCTGGGCTGTAAAGCAAGCAAGAACCAAACCAGTCGTTTTGATGTGCATGCGCAGATTCTAAGGCACAACACCAAATTTTTGCCAGTTTATCGGGGTTTCTGTCGATTTAATGCCACCGCGCACCTCATTCTCAATCTAGCGCTGCATTCCCCACCGCCGCACCGTGATGCGTTCGAGCGGCCGGAACACGGCGTTTTCGATCAGCAGCCCGATCAGGATCACGGCAGCCAGGCCGGCAAATACCTTGTCGGTGTAGAGCTCGTTGCGGTTCTGGAAGATGTACCAGCCCAGGCCGCCCTGCCCCGACGTGGTGCCGAAGACCAGTTCGGCCGCGATCAGGGTGCGCCAGGCAAACGCCCAGCCGATCTTCAGGCCCGACAGTATCGATGGCAGCGCTGCCGGCACCAGGATGTGCAGCACCAGCCGCAGCCCGCTCAAGCCGTAATTGCGGCCAGCCATGCGCAAGGTTTCCGGCACACTCTGGAAGCCGGCATAGGCGCCCAGCGCCAGCGGCCACAGCACCGCGTGCACGATCACGAAGATCAGGCTGCCCTTGCCCAAGCCAAACCACAGCAGCGCCAGCGGCAGCAAGGCAATCGCCGGCAGCGGGTTGAACATCGACGTCAGCGTTTCGAGCAGGTCGCGGCCCGCCCGGGTGGACGCGGCCAGCGCGGTCAGCACGAAGGCGGCCAGTACGCCGGCGGCGTAACCCTGGATCAGCACGGCCAGCGAGGTGCGGATACGGTCGAGCAGTTCGCCGCTGGCGATGCCGTCAAAAAAGGCGCTGGCCGTTTGCAGGAAGCTCGGCAGCAGCAGGTCGTTGTGCTGCCAGCGCGCGATGGCCTCCCACAGCACGGCCAGTGCGGCGAGAATCAACGCCTTGCGCAGCCAGGTTTGCTGGCGCAGGCGGCGCACCAATGGCGCAGTGCCGGGGGCGATGCGCAGTGTGGCGGCGGCGGGGGTGTATTCGTACTCCTGGCGGATCGGGGGTTCGAGAGTAAGGCTCATCAGGCTTTCTCCGCAATCCGGGATACGTTCCCATCGGCCCGCGCCCCCGCCCCGTCATCCTCGCGAAGGCGGGGATCCATAGACCGTGTGATGGGATACTCAGCATAAATCCCCGCGTGCGCGAGGATGACGTTGGAAATGACGGGGCTGGTATTGATGGTGGCGGCTTCGGGCGCGCCTGATGCATCCTCCACCCCGCCAAACAATAAACCGTGAATACGCTGCGTCGCCGCCTGAAACTCCACGCTGCCCGCGCTGGCCAGCCCGAACTGGTGGCTGTTCAACTCCGCTCTTACCTGCCCCGGGTGCGGCGACAGCAGCAGAATGCGATTACCGACCACCAGCGCCTCCTCGATCGAGTGCGTGACAAACAGCAGCGTAAAGCGCAGCTCCTCCCACAGGCGCCCCAGTTCTTCCTGCATATTGCGCCGCGTGAGTGCGTCGAGGGCGGCAAACGGTTCGTCCATCAGCAGGATGTCCGGCTGCATCGCCAGCGCGCGGGCAATCGCCACGCGCTGCTTCATGCCGCCCGACAGCGTGTGGGGATGGGCGTTCTCGAAACCGGCCAAGCCCACCTTGGCGATCCAGTGCCGCGCGCGTTCTTCGGCCTGGTGGCGGTTCAGACGTTTTGTCATCAACAGCGGGAACATCACGTTTTCGCGCACTGTCTTCCACGGCGGCAGCTGGTCGAATTCCTGGAACACCACCATGCGGTCCGGCCCCGGCCCGGTCACTTCACGGCCATCGATGCTGATGGCGCCGCCGGCTGGCTTGATGAAGCCGGCCGCCGCCTTCAACAGCGACGACTTGCCGCAGCCCGAAGGCCCCAGCAGCACGAAGCGGTCGCCGCGATACACATCGAAGCTCACCTCGTGGGTGGCGCACACGGCGCCGTATTCGAGGCTGACATTTTCCGCCCGCAGCAGTGGCGCCGGCGGTGGTGCGGCGCGAACGATCTGGAACGCCATGTCAGCCACCCTTGGTAATCACGGGGTCTTCGAAGAAGTAGTCGCGCCAGCTGGCCGGCTGCTTCTTGATCGCGCCCACGCGGTACAGGAACTGCGCCAGGCCCAGGGTGTTTTGCGGCTCCACGCTGAATTTCACTTCCGGATTCTTGAACACTTTCAGCACCAGCGCGCGGTCGATCTTGCTCTTGGTCACGCGCAGGAACGCATCGGTCGCGCCTTCCGGATTGGTGCTCGCGTACTGCGCGGCTTCGGCCAGCGCGGCGGTAAAGGCCCGGTAGGTTTTCGGATTCTCGTTGCGGAATTTTTCGGTGGCGTACAACACGGTGGCCGAGCTGGGGCCGCCCAGCACGTCGTAGGAATTGAGCACGATGTGGGCATTCGGATTGCCGGCCAGTTCCTGCTCCTGGAACGGCGGGTTGCCGAAGTGGGCGTTGATCTCGGTGCCGCCCGCGATCAACGCGGCGGCGGCATCCGGGTGCGGCAGGGTTTGGGTAAACTTGTCGAGCCGCGCGAATTCCTTCTCGCCCCATTGCCTGGCCGCCGCGTATTGCAGGATGCGCGACTGCACCGACACGGTAACCGCAGGCAGCGCGATGCGGTCCTTCTCGGTAAAGTCAGCGATGGTTTTTACCTTGGGATTGGTGCTCACCAGGTAGTACGGAAAACTGCCGAGCGACGCCACGCCTTTCACATTCTGGCGCCCCGCCGTGCGGTCCCAGATGGTCAAGAGCGGCCCCACGCCGGCACCGGCGATATCGACGGCGCCAGACAACAAGGCATCGTTGACGGCCGCGCCGCCGGACAACTGTTTCCACTCCACCTTGATCTCGAGGCCGTTTTTCTTGCCGTGTTTTTCGATCAGCTTCTGGTCCTCGGCCACGTTGAGCAGCGCATACACCACGCCGAACTGGCGCGCGATGCTGATGGTCCCTTCGGCATGGGCGGGGGCGGCGGCGGCAAAGCCCAGCAGCAGGCTGGCGGCGATGGTATGTTTGAACAGAGTGGTCATGGTGGTCCCGTGGTCAGAAAGGCACATCGCCTTCGATGGTGGTGCGATAAAGTTTGCGGCGCAGGTGGTCGGGCGTGCCGCCGGCCAGGTGCATCAGCGAGCGGTTGTCCCAGAACACCATGTCGTGCGGCGCCCAGCGGTGGCGGTACACGTGCTCCGGGCGCACGCTGTGGGCGAACAGTTCGGCCAGCAGCGCGCGGCTCTCGTCGTCCGGTATGCCGACGATGCGCGTGGTGAAATGCTCGCTCACAAACAGCGCCTGGCGCCCCGTCTCCGGGTGCGTGCGCACCACCGGGTGGACCACCGGCTGCACTTCGTCGATCTGCGCTGGCGTGAGCGCCGGGCGCCACGGGTTGCGGCGGCGCAGTTCCTCGTATTGCACCAGGTAGCTATGCTCGGCGCGCGCGCCGCGCACGGCGTGGCGCAAGGCGGCCGGCAGCGTATCCCACGCCAGGTGCATATTGGCGAACAGGGTATCGCCCCCCTCGGCCGGCAGCTCCTGCGCGTGCAGCATCGAGCCCAGGCTGGGCTTGTCCTTGTACGAGAGGTCGGAATGCCAGAAATGGCCGGCATCACCGAGGCCGATCGGCTGGCCGTTCTCGATGATATTGGAAATGACCAGCACTTCCGGGTTGGACGGCAGCTGGAAGTTGCGCAGCACGTGGATTTGCAGCGGCCCGAAACGGCGACTGAAATCGACCTGCTGCTGCGGCGTGATGCGCTGGTCGCGGAACACCAGCAAGTGGTGATCGAGGTGCGCCTGGTGGATGCGCTGGAAATCGCGCGCAGGCAGCGGATGATGCAAATCGAGGCCGAGGATCTCCGCACCCAACGGCGCATCGAACACGTCGACCTCGATCGAGGCTTGGAGAACGGCAGACATGGCACAGCTCCGAAATCAGTGTGCCACCAGTCTAGACCGCGTTCCTTATTTGTAAAACGAAGCTTATCGGCTAACGATATACGAAAGCTTTATACGGCAGCCGTCTCGTACCGCGCCAGCGACTGCTCCACGCGCGGGGCCAGTTCGGCCAGCGATGCGACGCTCATGCCCAGCTCCTGCAACTTGCCGTCCTGGATGCCGTACACCCAGCCGTGTACCGTCAGTTCCTGACCACGGTCCCAGGCGTCCTGCACGATGGTCGTGCGGCAGACGTTGGAGACTTGCTCGATCACGTTCAGTTCCACCAGGCGCTCCGAGCGGCGTTGTTCGTTGACCACGGTGCCCATGTAGCGTTCGTGCTTCTGGTGCACGTCGTGCACGTGGCGCAGCCAGTTGTCGACCAGGCCCACGCGGGTGCCGGTCATGGCCGCGTGCACGCCCTTGCAGCCGAAGTGGCCGACGACGATCACGTGCTTGACCTTGAGGATGTCGATGGCGAACTGCAGCACCGACAGGCAGTTCAGGTCGGAGTGCACGACCACGTTGGCGATATTGCGGTGAACGAACACATCGCCCGGCGCCAGGCCCAGCAGTTCATTCGCAGGCACCCGGCTGTCCGAGCAACCGATCCACAGGTACTCGGGCGCGGCCTGGTTGGCCAGGCGGTTGAAGAAATCGGGATCGCGCTCAACTTCCGAAGCGGCCCAGCGGCGGTTGTTTTCCAGCAGGCCGCGCAGGGGGGAAGTGCTTTGTTCCAGGTCTTTCATGGTGTCCTCTCGTACATAAAGAGACCGCCGGTCCACCCGGAATGGGCGGCGCGGCGGTCAGATATTACCGGTGCTGCATGACGCAATGTTTACAAGCGGTTACTCGAAGAAATCTTTCACCTTGTCGCGCCAGGTCTTGGTCTGCGGGCTGTGCTTGTTACCGCCTTCGGTGGTCGATTTTTCAAACTCGCGCAGCAGGTCTTTTTGCTTTTCGGTCAGCTTGACCGGCGTTTCAACCGCCACGTGGCAGAACAGGTCGCCCGCGAAACCGGAACGCACGCCCTTGATGCCCTTGCCTTTCAGGCGGAAGGTCTTGCCCGACTGGGTACCTTCGGGAATCGTAAACGATACTTTACCAGACAAGGTCGGCACTTCGATTTCGCCGCCCAACGCTGCCTTGGTAAACGAGATCGGCATTTCGCAATGCAGGTCGTCGCCTTCGCGCTGGAAAACCGCGTGCGGCTTGATGTGGATTTCCACGTACAGGTCGCCCGATGGTCCGCCATTGGTGCCCGGCTCGCCGTTGCCCGACGAGCGGATACGCATGCCGTTGTCGATACCGACAGGGATCTTCACTTCCAGGGTCTTGTTGCGCTTGATGCGGCCCTGGCCAGAGCAGGCCGGGCATGGTTCCGGGATGATCTTGCCGGTGCCGTGGCACTTGGGGCAGGTCTGCTGGATGCTGAAGAAACCCTGCTGCATGCGTACCTGGCCGTGGCCGGCGCAGGTGGTGCAGGTGACCGGCGACGTGCCGGGCTTGGCGCCGCTGCCGTGGCAGGTGTCGCACTTGTCCCAGGAGGGTACACGAATGGTCGTGTCGAAGCCGTGCGCCGCTTGTTCCAGCGTGATCTCGAGGTTGTAGCGCAAGTCGGCGCCGCGATAGACCTGCGGGCCGGCGCTGCGGCCGCGTCCTGCGCCGCCACCGAAGATGTCGCCGAAGATATCGCCAAAGGCATCGCCGAAACCGCCGGCGCCACCGAAGCCGCCACCACCATTGTTCGGATCGACGCCGGCGTGACCGTAACGGTCATACGCCTCGCGCTTTTCCGGATTGGTCAGCATCTCGTAGGCTTCCTTGACTTCCTTGAACTTGCCTTCAGCCTCGTTGTCGTCCGGATTGCGGTCGGGATGGTACTTCATGGCCAGCTTGCGGTAGGCCTTCTTGATTTCGTCTTCCGACGCGTTTTTTGCGACACCGAGTGTCTCGTAGAAATCACGCTTTGCCATATTGGTCGGGACCTTGCTGTATTAAATATTCGGTAGTGATGATGCGAAAAAGCCGAGCCGGCAGCGTGGGGAACGCCCGCTCGGCTCGGCGGAATACTGGCAGCGGGGCCGTGAAAGGCCCCGCCACAACGATCAACAACAATTACTTGTTGTCTTTGACTTCCTTGAAGTCAGCGTCCACCACGTCGTCTTGTGGCTTGGCTTGCTCGGCGCCTGGAGCACCTTGCGCGCCTGCTGCACCGGCGTCACCGCCAGCTGCCTGCTGCGCCTGCATGTCGGCGTACATCTTCTCGCCCAGCTTTTGCGAAGCGGTCGTCAGTGCTGCCACCTTGGCGTCGATGTCGGCCTTGTCGCCCGATTTGATCGAACCTTCGAGGTCGGTGATCGATGCTTCGATCGCTTCCTTCTCCGACGCTTCCAGCTTGTCGCCGTATTCGGTCAGCGATTTGCGGGTCGAGTGGACCAAAGCGTCAGCCTGGTTGCGCGATTCGGCCAGTTCTTTCACTTTCTTGTCTTCTTCGGCGTTGAGCTCGGCGTCTTTCACCATTTTCTGGATTTCCGCTTCGGTCAGACCGGAGTTGGCCTTGATCGTGATCTTGTTTTCCTTGCCGGTGGCCTTGTCCTTGGCGCCCACGTGCAGAATGCCGTTGGCGTCGATGTCGAAGGTCACTTCGATCTGTGGCGTACCGCGCGATGCTGGCGGGATGCCTTCCAGATTGAATTCGCCCAGGCCCTTGTTGCCGGCCGCGATTTCACGTTCACCCTGGTAGACCTTGATGGTCACGGCAGGCTGGTTGTCGTCGGCGGTCGAGAACACTTGCGAGAACTTGGTCGGAATCGTGGTGTTCTTGTGAATCATCTTGGTCATCACGCCACCCAGGGTTTCGATACCCAGCGACAGCGGAGTCACGTCCAGCAGCAGCAAGTCCTTGCGCTCGCCCGACAGGACCGAACCTTGAATCGCGGCGCCAACAGCCACGGCTTCGTCCGGGTTCACGTCTTTACGTGGATCCTTGCCGAAGAACTCTTTGACTTTCTCTTGCACCTTCGGCATACGGGTCATACCGCCCACCAGGATGATGTCGTCGATGTCCGATACCTTGACGCCGGCATCCTTGATGGCGATGCGGCATGGCTCGATGGTGGCGATGATCAGCTCTTCCACCAGCGATTCCAGCTTGGCGCGGGTCATTTTCAGGGTCAGGTGGACCGGCGCGCCGTTCGCCATGGCGATGTACGGCTCGTTGATTTCGGTCTGCTGCGACGACGACAGTTCGATCTTGGCGCGCTCGGCCGAAGCCTTGATGCGCTGCAGGGCGATCGGATCTTTTTTCAGGTCCAGGCCGTTGATCTTCTTGAATTCGTCGATGATGTAATCGATGATGCGCTGGTCGAAGTCTTCGCCGCCCAGGAAGGTGTCGCCGTTGGTGGCCAGCACTTCGAACTGCTTTTCACCGTCAACGTCGGCGATTTCGATGATCGAGACGTCGAACGTGCCGCCGCCCAGGTCATACACGGCGATCTTGCGGTCGCCCTTCTCGTTCTTGTCCAGGCCGAATGCCAGAGCAGCAGCGGTTGGTTCGTTGATGATGCGCTTGACGTCCAGGCCAGCGATACGGCCGGCATCCTTGGTTGCCTGACGCTGCGAGTCGTTGAAGTACGCTGGTACGGTAATGACCGCTTCGGTCACTTCTTCGCCCAGGTAGTCTTCAGCGGTTTTCTTCATCTTGCGCAGCACTTCGGCCGAGATTTGCTGTGGCGCCAGTTTTTTGTCGCGCACGCCGATCCATGCATCGCCGTTGTCGGCTTTGGTGATCGTGTAAGGCATCAGGCCGATGTCTTTTTGCACTTCTTTTTCGTCGAATTTACGACCGATCAGGCGCTTGACCGCGAACAGGGTGTTCTTCGGGTTGGTCACGGCCTGACGCTTGGCCGGCGAGCCGACGAGAATTTCACCATCTTCTTGATAAGCAATGATCGACGGCGTCGTACGTGCGCCTTCGGCGTTTTCGATTACCTTTGGCTGACCATTTTCCATGACGGAAACGCAGGAATTCGTGGTTCCCAGATCGATACCGATAATTCTACCCATGATTTTCTTCCTCTTTGCTATGTTCTAGATGGTACTAATATGTGGAATTACTTTGTCTTTTCAAGTGCTTACTTTGCTTGCGCAGCGGTCACGATGGCCGGACGCAACAGGCGGTCGGCGATCATATAACCTTTTTGCAAGACAGCAACAACGGTATTGGCTTCCTGGTCCGCCGGCACCACGGCAACGGCCTGATGCTTGTTCGGGTCCAGTTTCTCGCCCTGCGCCGGCAGGATTTCCAGCAGACGGTTTTTCTCGAAGGCCGCGTTCAGTTGCTTGAGGGTCATTTCAACACCCTCCTTCAGCGATTCGAGCGTTGGCGCCTCGACTTTCAGGGCCATTTCCAGGCTGTCCTTGACTGGCACCATGGCTTCGGCAAAGCTTTCCACCGCAAACTTGTGGGCCTTGGCCACGTCTTCCTGGGCACGACGGCGCATGTTTTCGCAATCGGCCTTGGCGCGCATGAACGCGTCGTGGGTTTCCGCCAGGCGCGCTTCGGTACTGGCCAGTTGCTCTTCCAGGGAAGACTGCTGGTCCGGAGTCGATGGCGCAGCCGTTTCGGCGGCGTTTTCTGGATTAGGCACTGCTTGATTTTCCTGATCTTGCATCTAAAGACTCCTACGATCGTATTTGTTTGACATGACGATTTTGTTTGTCATAGCGAATATCACTGCACTGGCCGTAAATGGAGCGGTATCCCCGTATTTCAAGGGGGTACGGTTCAACAGTGACGATGTAACAAGCTGGGTATTTTAACAGGCTGGCACTCACCACCCGCAAGTGCTGATTATCGAATGCGGGGGTGGCGCACGCGGGGATGTGGCTTTTTCGCCGATTGGGCTTCGTTGGCCCGCTGCAGCAGGGCGGCGGGCGCCAGATGGTCGGTCAGTCGGCGGCGCCGCGTGCGAGGGCGGCGGCGCGCCCCACTTCGGCGTCCTTGCGGCGCGCCTCGTGCTCGGACGGACCGGCCTGAGTGGGCCAGCCGATCATATGGTGCTCGGCAATTTCGGCCAGCGCCGCGATCCACTTGCGCGACGCGTTCAGGCACGGGATGTAATGGAACTCGCGGCCGCCGTTCTGCTCGAAGTCGTGGCGCACTTCCATCGAGATTTCTTCCAGCGTTTCCAGGCAATCGCTGGTAAAGCCCGGGCACAGCACATCGATGCGCTTGACGCCATCGCGCGCCAGTTGCGCCACGGTCGGTGCGGTGTACGGTTGCAGCCACTCGGCCTTGCCGAACCGCGACTGGAAGGTCACGATATATTGTTCCGGTTTCAGGCGCAGTGCAGCAGCCAGCAGTCGCGCCGTTTTCAGGCACTCGCAGTGGTACGGGTCACCCAGCATCAGCGTGCGCTTCGGTACGCCGTGGAAGCTGAGCACCAGCTTTTCCGGCCGGCCATGTTGGTCCCAGTGCGCCAGCACCGAGTCGCGCAGCGCGTGGATATAGCCTTCGTCGTCGTGGTAATTGCGCACGAAACGCAGCTCGGGAATATTGCGCACCGAGCCGTAGTGCTTGAACACGGCGTCGTAAATCGAACCGGTCGTCGTGCCCGAATACTGCGGGTAGGCAGGCAGCACCAGGATGCGGTCGTGGCCATCGGCCTTCAATTTGTCGAGCACATCGGGCAACGCCGGCGAGCCGTAGCGCATGGCCATCGCCACGGTCAGGTCCTGGTGACCGCGGTCTTCCAGCGCACCAATCAGCTTGCCGGCCTGGGCGTCGGTATTGACCTTCAGCGGCGAGCCCTCGGCAGTCCAGATGGTGGCGTATTTCTTGGCCGACTGGCCCGAGCGGAATGGCAGGATGATCAGGTTGAGGATGAACCACCACACCGCGCGCGGAATTTCCACCACGCGGCGGTCGGACAGGAACTCCCGCAAATAGCGCCGCACCGCCGAACTGGTGGGCGCATCGGGCGTGCCGAGGTTGACCAGCACCACTGCGGTGCGGCCAACGGCGCCGTGTTTATAGGGAGGTTCTTTTTTGAATGTCATGTGGCGGACCGGCAATGAATTTGGATTAACGCGCCATTATAGATAAGAACGCGCGCAACCACCGGACCCCACGGCAGTTCAGGACGCCAGCAACTCAAGAGGCCAGCAACTCGCGCGCATGCTGGCGCGTGGTGGCGGTAATCTCGAGGCCGCCCAACATGCGCGCCACCTCTTCCACCCGCGCGCCTGAATCGAGCACATCGATGCGCGAGGCCGTCTTGCCATTTGCCAGCGTGCGCTTGGCCACCTGGAAGTGCTGGCCGCCCTGGCTGGCCACCTGCGGCAAGTGGGTCACGCACAGCACTTGCCGCTCCTGGCCCAGCCGGCGCAGCAGGCGCCCCACCACCTCGGCCACGGCGCCGCCGATGCCGCTATCGACCTCGTCAAAAATCAGCGTGGGCGTGGTGGCAGCCTTGGACGTGATCACGGAAATCGCCAGCGAAATACGCGCCAGTTCGCCACCGGAGGCCACCTTGGCCAGCGGCCGCGCCGCCACGCCGGCATGGCCGGCCACGAGGAATTCCACCTGCTCCACGCCGTGCACGCCCGGCTCGCACGGGTTCAGCGCGATATCGAAACGTCCGCCCGTCATGCTCAGTTCCTGCATCGCTTTGGTGACGGCATCGGCCAGCTGGCGGCCGGTGCGGGCGCGCACGTTACTGAGTTTTTTTGCCACGTCGAGGTAGGCGTTCTTGAGCTTTTGCTCCTGCTTGCGCAAGCCTTCGATATCGCTGGCGTCGGCCAGTTGCGCCAGGCGCTCGGCCTGCCTGGCGTGCTCGTCCGGTAACTCTTCCTCGGTCACGCGGAACTTGCGCGCGGCCGAGTGGATCGCTTCCATGCGCGATTCCACCGAGCGCAGCCGCTCGGGGTCGAGATCGACGCGGTCGAGGTAGTCGTTGATCGCGTACACCGCTTCCTGCAACTGGATGCGCGCTGGTTCGATCAGATCGACGACGACCTGCATGCCGGAATCGACCGCCGCCAGCTTGCCCAGTTTTTGGTTCAGTGACGACAGTTGCGAGATGATCGGATGCTCTTCCGCCTCGGACAGCACGGTCAAAGCCTCCTGCGCGCCTTCGAGCAGGCTGGCCGCGTGCGACAGCCGGCTTTGCTCGTTGGTCACCTCGGCCCACTCGCCCGGTTTGACGGCCAGCTTTTCCAGTTCGTTGACCTGCCATTCCAGCCGTTCGCGCTCGTATAACACGTTGGCGGCGTTGGTTTCGAATTCTTCCAGCTGCTTCGCAACCGCCCGCCAGGTTTTATAGGCGGCCGCGACGGCACGCGTGTCGGCGCCGGCCTGGCCGTCGAGCAGCGCGCGCTGGGCGTCGGCCTTCATCAGCGACTGGTGGGCGTGCTGGCCGTGGATGTCCACCAGCAGGTCACCCAGTTCGCGCAACTGGGCGGCAGTGGCGGCCACACCGTTGATATAGGCCTTGCTGCGGCCGGCGTTGTCGATCACCCGGCGCAGCAGCGCGCCGCCCTCTTCCACTGCGAACTCGTGCGTCTGCAACCACTCGGCGGCCTGGGCCGAGGGCGCAAAATCGGCGGTGATGTCGGCCTTGGCCGCGCCTTCGCGCACCACGCTGGCATCGCCCCGGCCGCCCAGGGCCAGGGTCAGCGCATCGATCAGGATCGATTTGCCGGCCCCGGTTTCGCCGGTGAAGACGGTAAAGCCTGCGGAAAATTCCAGTTCGATCGAATCGACGATAACGAAATCACGGATGGACAGGGTGCGGAGCATGGATGCCTGAAAGTAGGGGTTAACTAAGTTTGCCTTCGCCCGACGGATACTCGTTCCAATGGAGTTTTTCGCGCAGGGTGTTGTAGTAGCTCCAGTTTTCCGGATGCAGGAAGTTGATCGTGTGCGGCGAGCGCCGGATCACGATCTGGTCTTGCGGCATCAGGCTGGCAAAGGTTTGCATGTCGAAGTTGACGCTGATATCGCGCCCGCGCACGATTTCCACCATGATCTCGCTCGACTCGGGCAACACGATCGGCCGGTTGGACAGCGCGTGCGGCGCGATCGGCACCATCACGATGCCGCCCAGGGCCGGGTGCAGCAGCGGGCCGCCGGCCGACAAGGCATACGCGGTGGAACCGGTGGCGGTGGAAATGATGAGACCGTCAGAGCGCTGGTTATACATGAACTGGCCATCGACATCGACGCGCAGTTCCACCATGCCGGCACCGGCGCCGCGCGCCACCACCACGTCGTTGACGGCCAGCCCCAGGTGGATGCTCTTGCCTTCGCGCAGCACGCTGCCTTCCAACAAGGTGCGGCGTTCGGCCTTGAAACTGCCGGCCAGCATGCGGGTGAGCACCTCGAACATGCCCTCGAGCGGGATGTCGGTGATAAACCCGAGGCGGCCTTGGTTGATGCCGATCAGCGGCACATTGTAGGGCGCCAGCTGGCGGGCGATGCCAAGCATGGTGCCGTCGCCGCCCATGACGATGGCCAGGTCCGCTTCGGCGCCGATCTCGGCGGCGGTCATGGACCGGATGCCGGAAAAATGCGGCGCCAGGTCGAGCGCGGTTTGCTCCTCGAACACCACCGTGTAGCCGCCGGCCTGCAAAAAATCGACCACGCTGCCCACCGAGTCGGCGATGCCGTCGGTGTTCTTGCGCACGGCCAGTGCGATGGTGTGAAAGACGGCGTGCTTGGTAGTCATAAAAATCTCGGCAAAAGTTGGCGGCGGCGACACGCAGCAGAGTAACCGATTACGTCGGCTTCTGCCATCACCGGCCAACCCACGGCCCGCACTGGTTTGCTGTACATATGAACAGTATTTCGCGCAGTATAGTGCGCGCTTGTGCAGACTGCAAGCGCGCATTACCTCCGCAGCGATAAGTTGTCGAGATTCAAGGTGGCGACTGCGATGATTGCAACTCGCTAATATCGTTGAAACAACAATCAGGGAGAACACCATGCTCAAACAGGCCCATATCAATACCGACGCCAAGGTCAAGGACGACGGCAAGCCGCGCATGCCGCACGAGCGCGACGAGTCGCCGGACGGTCACCAGCACAAGCAACGCACGATCATGGAACAAGCCGCCGCCGACGTCGAGAGCGGCATGGTCGATACCGACCGGCACAACAAGCCCGGCGTGGAACACGTCAAAAACCCCACCCCGCGCGAAGCCACCGCCAAGCCGCTGCCAGACACCAAACAGGACTAATCGAGCAATGAACACCAGCCTACGTAACGCCATCCTGATCCTGACCGCCGCTGCGGCGCCGGCTGCCGCACTGGCCCAGACACCGGCGCCCGCTGCGCCCGGGGGATACCCGGTGGGCTTCGGCCCCAACCCGGTGCTGCCCAAGCCCGACAAGTCGCTGATCCCCACCGTCAACGTGGCAGCGGTCGATCGCTGGACTGCGCAGGAAACCCCGCGTCCGCCCGCCGGTTTCACCGTCACGGCGTACGCACGCGACCTCGACCACCCGCGCTGGATCTACACGCTGCCCAACGGCGACGTGCTGGTGGCTGAAACCAACGCTCCGCCCAAGCCCGACGACAGCAAGGGCATCAAGGGCAAGATCATGCAGCACCAGATGAAAAAAGCCGGCGCGGTCACGCCGTCCGCCAACCGCATCACGCTACTGCGCGGCGTCGATGCCAAGGGCGTGGCGCAAAGCCGCACCGTGTTCCTGCAAGGCCTCAATTCCCCGTTCGGCATGGCGCTGGTCGGCAACAACCTGTACATCGCCAACAGCGACGCACTGGTGCGCTTCCCGTACAAGGAAGGCGACACCACCATCACCGCTGCCGGCACCAAGGTCATGGACTTGCCGGCCGGCACCCGCAACCACCACTGGACCAAGAACGTCATCGCCAGCCCGGACGGCAAGTCGCTGTATGTCACGGTCGGCTCCAACAGCAATGTCGGCGAAAACGGCATGGAAGAGGAAGAAGGCCGCGCCGCCATCTGGCAGTTCGACATCGCCAGCGGCAAGGGCCGCCTGTTTGCCACCGGCCTGCGCAACCCCAACGGCATGGGCTTCGAGCCGCACACCAAGGCGCTGTGGACGGTCGTCAACGAGCGTGACGAACTGGGCAACGACCTGGTGCCTGATTACATGACCTCGGTGCGCGACGGCGGCTTCTACGGCTGGCCGTACAGCTATTTCGGCCAGAACGTCGATGTGCGCATCAAGCCCGCCAAGCCGGAGCTGGTGGCCAAGGCCATTGCGCCCGACTACGCGCTCGGTGGCCACACGGCCTCGCTGGGGCTGGTGTTCTACGAGGGCAAGTTGCTGCCGCAGGCTTACCAGGGCGGCGCCTTCATCGGCCAGCACGGCTCGTGGAACCGCAAGCCGCACAGCGGCTACAAGGTAGTGTATGTACCGTTCGCCAACGGCAAGCCGTCGGGTCCGCCGCAGGACTTCCTCGGCGGTTTCCTCGACGCCAAGGGCAAGGCGCAAGGCCGTCCGGTGGGTGTAGCAATCGACAAGCCGGGCGCCGTGCTGGTGGCCGACGACGTGGGCAACATCATCTGGCGCGTGGCTCCGGCAGTTGCCACCGCCAGCAAATAACCATTCAACCCAAGGAGAAATATATGAGCAGTCAACATAGCGGTTCGGCAGTCTGGAGCGGTGGCCTGAAAGACGGCATCGGCAGCATTTCCACCCAGACCGGGGTGCTCAAAGATGCCCCGTACGGTTTCAAGGCCCGTTTCGAAGACGGTCCCGGCACCAACCCGGAAGAACTGATCGGCGCCGCCCACGCCGGCTGCTACACGATGGCATTGTCGGGCGTGCTGGCTGAAGCAGGCCTGACCGCGCAAAAACTGGAAACCACCGCAGCGGTCACCCTCGACAAGGTCGATGGCGGCTTTGCCATCACCAAGGTACACCTGACCTTGCTGGCCACCATTGCTGGCGCCGACCAGGCCAAGTTCGAGGAAGCCGCCAACAAGGCCAAGGTCAATTGCCCGGTCTCGAAGCTGCTGAACGCAGAAATCACCCTCGACGCAAAACTCCAGGCTTAGGCTGTCCCAACGGAGCGCGCTCAAATCGCATAAAATCGCCGCTTGTTCATCACGAAAGACCACCATGCGAATTCTGCATACGATGCTGCGAGTCGGCGATCTTCAGCGCTCCATTGATTTCTACACCAAGGTGCTGGGCATGAAACTGCTGCGCACCAGCGACAACCCGGAATACCAGTACACGCTGGCGTTCCTCGGTTACGGCGCCAACCCGGAGCACGCGGAACTGGAACTGACGTACAACTACGGCACCACCAGCTATGACCTGGGCACCGCCTACGGCCATATCGCCATCTCGGCCGACGACATCTACGCCGCCGCCGAATCGGTGCGCGCCAACGGCGGCGCTGTCACCCGCGAGCCAGGTCCGGTCAAGGGCGGCAACACCGTGATCGCGTTTGTTACCGATCCCGATGGCTACAAGATCGAGCTGATCGAACGCCGCTTCGACGGCGCCGGCGCCGGGTTGTAACTTTTAACTTTTAAACCGCATGGCCGCCCTGGCATCGGTACCCGTACGGGGTTCGATGCCAAGCATGGCGGTGGCGGCTCGGAGCGCGCAATACCGGGCGCAAAAAAATGGCGGGCTGCACAGCCCGCCATTTTTACGTCCGGCGCTTACTTGATGGCGATCGCCAGGTCGGTCAGCCCCACCGCACCGGCGCCGATCGCCGACGTCGCCGGGGTGGTCGCGCCATTGATCAGCACTGCCGCACCAGTCGCCAGATCGATCCGGTACAGTGCGCTCGGGCCGCTGGCCGTGGTGCGCAAGGCTGCCAGGGCCAGGCCGTTGGCGCCGCCGGCGATATCGAAGCCGGCGTCTCCCGCCACCGCCACGTTCAACAGCCCCACATTGACCAGCGTGCCGTCATTCGGCGGATTTTGCAGCGCCAGGCTGGCGCTGGTCGTGTCGATGTCGAACAACTGGGTGGCCGTGGTGCCGGCGTAGCTGTTGGTGTAGGCGGCAGCCGTCACCACTGGCGCCAGGCCGGCGCGGTTGAGGGCGCCATCGGTCGTGGTAGCGCCCGTATCGACATTGATGCGCAGGCTCTGGCCGGTATTACCGATCACGCGCAAGCGGTCGGCCACCGGGTTGAAGTCCACGGCAAACGCGGTGCCGGTAATGGCCGTGTAGGGCGCGGTGGTGTCCGTTGGGTCTGCTGCCAGCGTAGCCTTGACGGTGGCAGCGCCGGTAACAGGGTCGATGGTGACGATGCGGCCGGTCGAGGACATACCGTACAGCAGGCCATCCTTCGGCCGGATGTCGATGCCCAGCAGGCGCTCGCCCGATGCCAGGCCGGAAATGGCGACGTTGGCGTCGAGCGTATTCGGGGTGGCCGTTTTAAAAGTGACCAGGCGAGCGTCGTCGGTCAGGCCGTAAGCGATGGGTGCGGCCGGCGCCTTGAGGGCAACGCCGCGCAACTCTTCGGTCACATTGATCGCGGCCACCAGGGTGGCTTGCGTGGCAGGCGCAACGGGTGCGGCCAGGTTGAGCGTGTAGAAACCGCGCACGCCGCCCACCGTCATCACGGCGTAACCGGTGTTGGTGCGGGCATCGATATCGAAGCCGGCCACGGCGGTGGCAGTCAGACCAAGCGGCAGCGGGAGGGCCAGGGTGCCGTTGTTGGGCGGGTTCTGCGTGTACAGGGTGCCGTTGGCGGCATCGATCACGAACAAGGTGGTGCTGCCGGTGCCGGCAAAGCTGTTGGTGTAGGCGGCGGCCGTGATGGCGGTGTTGACCGCGCCGCCATTGATGGCGCCGTCGGTGGTGGTGGCGCCGGTATCGACATTGATGCGCAGGCTCTGGCCGGTGTTGCTCACCAGGCGCAGGCGGTCGGCCACGGGGTTGAAATCAACGCCGAACTCGGTACCGGCCAGCGCCGTGAACGGCAAGGTGGTGTCGGTCGTGTCGGCGGCCAGCGTGGACTTGAGGGTGGCCGCGCCGGTGGTGCCATTGAGGGTATAGATACGGCCTGTGCTGCCCACGCCGTACAGCATGCCATCGGCCGGGCGGTAGTCGATGCCCAGCAGGTTTTCGCCTGCCTGCAGGCCGGTCACGGTGGCCGTGGTACGGATGGTGCCGGGCGTGGCGCGGTCAAACGACAGCAGCTTGTTGCTCGCGGTCAGCACGAACACGTCGCCCGCCACGGCAACCACCGGCGGCGTGGTGGTCGGTGGCGTGACGGTGCCGATATCGTCATCGCTGCCGCCGCAGGCAGCCAGCGAAAGAGAGACGGCAGAGACGAGCAACAGTTTCGAAAATGGCAGGGTGGGCATGGTCTTGGCTCCTGTAGTGGTGGTTTTGGGCGCCGCCCGCCTTGAACAACGGCGGGCGTACCCCAGCACTACACATGACCAGCCGGTTTGGATGCAGTAAAAATAAAATAATTATTTCGGCTGCATCCGGGACTTTTTAATGTTGCAGAAGAGCATTAATCGGCGTCAGGTCATCCTCGCGCAGGGTGCCGGCAGCGGATCGCAGGCGCAGGCCGTTCATGACGGTGTCGTAGCGCGCCTTGGACAGGTCTTTCTGGGTCGCGTACAGCTGGCGCTGGGCGTTCAGCACGTCGATATTGATCCGCACGCCCACTTGATAGCCGAGCTTGTTGGAATCGAGCGAAGACTTGCTCGACACTTCCGCCGCTTCCAGCGCTTTGACTTGCGCCAGGCCGCTGTTCATGCCGAGGAATGCCACTCGGGCATTCTGCGCAGCCAGCCGCTTGGTGGCTTCCAGGTCGTTGCGGGCCTTGTCTTCCAGCGCGATCGCTTCGCGCACCTGGCTGGTGACGGCAAAGCCGCTGAAAATCGGCACGCTCCAGGTGACGCCAATGGCGTTGTTCTTTTGCGTGCCCGACGCGGTGGTGCTCTGGTGGCTGGTCGATGCGGCCAGGTTCAGGGTCGGCATGTGGCCGGCGCGGTTGCGCGAGATGTCGCGCTTGGAAATTTCCAGCTGCAGTTGCGAAGCAATCACCGAGAAGTTCTGGCCTTCTGCCGACGACACCCACGGATCGATGGCGGCAGGCTCCGGCGCCGAGATGGTCACGCCGGCGCGCAGCGGCGCCAGTTCGCCGGTCGGCTTGCCGGTGATGACTTGCAGGGCGGTGCGCTTGTTATCGAGATCGGTAATCGCGGCAAACTCCTGCGCCACCACCAGGTCGTACGCGGCTTGCGCCTCGTGGGTATCGGTGATGGTCTGGGTGCCCACTTCGAAATTGCGCTTGGCCGAGGCCAGCTGCTCGGTGGTCGCGGTTTTTTGCGCCTGGGTGGCGGTAAGGTTGTCTTGCGCCGTGAGCACGTCGAAATACGCTTGCGCCACGCGGGTGATCAGGTCCTGGCGGGCCTGGGCAAACGTGGCTTCGGAGATGGCCTGGACCAGCTTGCTCTGCTGGTAGGTTTGCCAGGCGGCCCAGTTGAACAGCGGCTGGCTCAGCGTGACAGAATAACTGTTGACGTGGTTGTCCGTATCGCGCCGGGTGACAAAGCCGATGCCGCTACCGTCGGTAATCAGTTGTCCCTCGTTGAACGGGCGGAAATCGCCATTGTTACGGGTATTGCTCCCCTGCGCCGAGACCGACGGCAGCAGGCCGGCGCGTCCCTGGGTGGTGCGCTCGCGTCCCGCATCCAGTGACGAGCGGGCGCTGGCGTACGTGGCGTCGTTCGCCAGTGCTTGCTGATAGACTTGGATAAGATCGGCGGCCTGTGCGCCAGGTAAAGCCAAGGTCATCAAAGCGCTGGACAGCAGCACGGCGATAAGGGATTTCTGCATTGCTTTCTCCGTTGGAGTCTTTTTAAGTTGATCGAATCAAACACTGCTCCCGCAGCGCCGGTGATGGCCGGCGCTTGCGTTCTCTACCTTTAGTACCTTTAGTACCTTTAATACTTTTTCATCGCCGGATCAACTTGCAGGGCCCAGGCATGAATGCCGCCCGTCAGGTTGATCATCTTGCCGAAGCCGTGACGCTCCAGGAACGCGGCCACGTTCATGCTGCGTGCGCCGTGGTGGCAGATGCAGACGATCTCGGCATCTTCATCGAGGTCGTCGATGCGTCCCGGGATGGTGTTCATCGGGATCAGCACCGAGCCATCGATACGGCACTCGTCGAATTCCCACGGCTCGCGTACATCGAGCAGCACCGGCTTGGCGCGCGTTTCGTCGGCCAGCCAGGCCGCCAGTTCCGGCGCGGTGATCATCTGCATGCCGGCCCCGCTCAGAACTTGAACGCCGACGGCCTGGAAGCCAGCAGCAAAGGCTTGACCGAGGTCTCGAACAGCGTGCGCGTGTCGTAGCCGGCTTCGCCGGTACGGGTGATCAACTGCGCCTTCATCGCCGGCGCCTGGCCGATGATGACCGCCAGGCGGCCGCCGACCTTGAGCTGCTTGAGCAGCGCTTCCGGCAGTTCCGGCAGCGAACCCGACACCACGATCACATCGAACGGTGCGCCGTTGGTCCAGCCCTGCGCGCCATCGCCCAGTTCGACCGTGACATTGGCCACGCCGTTGGCGGCCAGGTTCTGCTCGGCCAGGGCTTTGAGTTCCGGCGAGATTTCCACGGTGGTCACGTGGCGGGCGCGGTGCGCCAGCAGCGCAGCCATGTAGCCGGAACCGGTACCGATTTCCAGCACCGACTCATGTTTCTTGACCATGACGTCTTGCAGCAGGCGCGCTTCGATCTTCGGGAACAACATGTTCTCGCCGCCTGGCAGTGGAATTTCGGTATCGGCAAAGGCCAGCGCCTTGTGGGCGACAGGCACGAAATTCTCGCGCTTGACCACGTGCAGCAGGTCCAGCACTTCGGTGTCGAGGACGTCCCAAGGGCGGATTTGCTGTTCGATCATGTTGAAGCGGACTTGTTCAATATTCATCTTAAGACTCGGTCGGGATTAAATAATCCGTCATTTTATCGTTGAACTGACATCGGGGGACATATTAACGATATGACGGTCGGATCGCGGGAAATTGCGACAGGCTGCAATTTGAGGGGGTTGAACCGGCGGAAACGGCAAGCTGGCCGCGCAGGGGCATGACGCTGCGGCGCCGGCTCACTGCGCGGGGGCGGCCAGGCCGGCCAGGTTGGTGGTGATAAACAGGTCCATGTAGGCGTGCGGATCGATCGGTGGCATCTCGCAGGCGGGCATGAAGGACTGGGTCCACATCATGAGCATCATTACCGGCGCTACCAGCACCGGGGTCATGACGTCGGGATCGACGGCGCGAAACTCGCCGCGATCAATGCCGCGCACCAGCACGCTGCGGATCAGTCCGGTACCGCGCGCCACCACTTCTTCGTTGTAAAAATGCGCCAGTTCCGGAAAGTTGTTACCTTCGGCGAACATCAGCTTGGTGATCCCGGCCAGCTGGCTGGAGCAGCACTGGTTCCACCAGCGCATCAGCAGCTCGCGCATCAGCGCGGCGCTGTGGCCTTCGAAATCGGCCGCGTCCTGCTCGGCCTCACCGATGACTTCGACAATGGTGCCGCGCACCACGGCCTTGAACAGTTCTTCCTTGTTGGTGAAATACAGGTACAGCGTGCCCTTGGACACGCCGGCGCGCCTGGCCACGTCTTCCAGCCGGGTGGCAGCGTAGCCACGTTCGACGAACTGGTCGAGGGCGGCCGCCAGCAACTCCTGCGGGCGCGCGTCCTTGCGCCGCTCCCAGCGGGGCTTGTTGTCTTGAGAGGCTTGCATGGGGATTGACTCTTGCTTGGCTGTTACTTACTTGTAAGTCATTAATATAAGCGCAAGGCCGGGGGACGTCAAGGTACGGTGCCTGAACCTGCCGACAACTATGGCAAAATCCACACTCTTGCAAAGGAGAGACTGACGATGTCCAATACTAAAACCGAAAAACAGAAAATGCTGGCCGGCGAGTTTTACACCGCCGTCGATGACGAACTGCAGGCCGACCAGGCCGCCGCCCGCCACTGGATGGAACGCTACAACCGCAGCATCGGACTGACGCCGCAACAGCATGCGGACCTGCTGCACGAAGGCCTGGGCGCCGTCGGCAAGAACTGCGTGGTACGTCCGCCCTTCCACCTCGACTACGGCTACAACATCACGCTCGGCGACGGCGTGTTCATGAATTTCAATTGCGTGATCCTCGACGTGGTGCAGGTGGACATCGGCGACGGCACCCAGATCGGGCCCGGCGTGCAAATCCTCACCGCCGACCATCCGCGCGAACCGGCGCTGCGCGCCCAAGGGCTGGAGTTCGGGCGGCCGATCAAGATCGGCAAGAATGTCTGGATCGGCGCCGGCGCGCTGATCATGCCCGGCGTAACCATCGGCGATGACGCCCTGATCGGCGCCGGCAGCGTAGTCACGCGCGACGTCGCGCCAGGCGTGACCGTGGTGGGCAATCCGGCGCGGCCGCGCTGAAGTGTCGCAAAATCATCTGCAATTCAATTTGTTTCATTTGCCCACCAGAAATTAATCAGCTAGACTGGCGGCGTTCGCTGTCACACTGCCGGTCTTTCAGACTCCGCGCATGCAAGTCTACGGCCTTATCCCTGCCGCAGTGACCGAACCCTCCATGTGGCCCATTCCCCTGCCGCATCGCTGCCCACCGCCATCCCGGCGCACAGCGTAGAGACCGATTTTCCGCAACCGGCCACCATGTCCCCTGGTCCCTTGCCGCTGTTGACATTGCAATCCTGCTTACGTTGACCGTATTTTGGCCTTGCGACACTTCTCGAATGGAACACACCATGTTTTCAAACCTCACTATCCGTACCCGCCTGATCGGGACCATGCTGCTGCTCGGCGCCTTGATGATCTTTATCGGCGTACGCGGCATCTCGGCGCTGCACACCACCAACGGCGTACTCAAGGACGTCTACGAAAATTCCATGATGTCGATGAAGGCCATCGCCGACGCCCAGATCCAGATCGACCGCGCGCGCCTGTCGATCGACCGCGTGGCGCTCAAGCCGGACGCGGCCAACGTTGAGGAAACACTGACCCGCGCCCAAGGCTTCCTCGACGCCAGCGACAAGGCCTGGGCACGCTATGCGGCGCTGCCGTTCGGCGACGGCGAGAAAGTACTGGCCGACCAGACCGGCGCGGCGCGCGCCACGCTGGTCAAGGACGGCATCTTGCAGGCGGTTAAAGCGCTGCGCGAGAAGAACCAGCCGGAAATCGACCGCATGATGCTGACCGAAGTCACGCGCCTGTTCCGCCTGTACACCGACAGCGCGGAAAAGCTGTCGGTGTACCAGCTCGAATCGACCGCAAAACAATATGCCGACAGCCAGGCCGCTTACAGCCGCAACATGACGTTTGCCATCGTCGCCATCGTGCTGGGGCTGGTCGTGGCGCTGGTGTCGTCGATCATGCTGCTGCGCGCCGTGATGAACCCGCTGGGCGAAGCATTGAAGCACTTCAACGCCATCTCCGACGGCAACCTGGCCAACACCATCGACCTCGGCCGCCAGGATGAAATGGGCGCGTTGATGACCGGCCTGCACCAGATGCAGGACCGCCTGGCCGACACCGTGCGCAGCGTGCGCGACGGCAGCGACGCCATCGCCACCGCCAGCAATGAAATCGCCGCCGGCAATATGGACCTGTCGCGCCGCACCGAGCAGCAAGCCGCTAGCCTGGAAGAAACCGCTTCGTCGCTGGAAGAACTGACCTCGACCGTCAAACAAAACTCGGACAATGCCCGCCAGGCCAACCAGCTGGTCGGCTCGGCATCGGACATCGCCGTCAAGGGTGGTGAGCTGGTCGCGCGCGTGGTCGATACCATGGCCTCGATTACCGAATCGTCGGACAAGATTGCCGACATCATCGGCGTGATCGACGGCATCGCCTTCCAGACCAACATCCTGGCGCTGAACGCAGCCGTGGAAGCGGCCCGCGCCGGCGAGCAGGGTCGTGGCTTCGCCGTGGTCGCCACCGAAGTGCGCAACTTGGCGCACCGCTCGGCTAGCGCCGCCAAGGACATCAAGCAGCTGATTACCGATTCGGTGGAAAAAGTAGGCACCGGCAGCGCGCTGGTGAACGAAGCGGGCACCACCATGACGGAAATCGTCAGCAGCGTGCGCCGCGTCACGCAAATCATGGGCGAGATCAGCTCGGCCGGCCGCGAGCAGGAACTGGGCATCGAGCAGATCAACACCGCCGTGGCCGAGATGGACACGGTCACCCAGCAAAATGCCGCACTGGTGGAAGAAGCCGCCGCCGCCTCGCAAGCGATGCAGGAGCAGGCAGTCAAACTGGCGGAAATGGTGAGCGTATTCCAGATCTCTGGCAGCCCGGCCCGCGCAGCAACAGCACCGCGTCCGGCAGCAGCCAAAGCTGCAACCCCGGCCGCCCGCCCTGCCATCGCCAAACCGGCAGCCAGGCCAGCCGCCAAATCGCCACCGTTAAAACTGGCCGACAAACCCGCCCGCACCAAACCCGCCGCCAGCAGCGACGGCGACTGGGAAGAGTTTTAAAATTACCAGCCCATCTTTTGCCGGATAAACGCCGTCAGCTTGGCAGCGTTGGCCTGGTGGTGTTTCACGCGCGGGTGCTTGTCGAAGCCCGTGTAATCGAAAAACAGCGTGTCGATGCGTTCATCCTGCTCGGCGCGTAGTTGCGCCACTGCGCTGCTCACATAGCCCGGCCACTTGCTGCCCGGGCTCACCGCGTCCATGCTGCCGAGCGCGCAGACGATGTAGGCGCGCGGATACTCGGCGCGGATCTTTTTCACCAAATCCTTGTAGGCGGCAATGCGCTGCACGTCGGTCGGCACCGGCTGCAGACGCTTTTCGCGGTCGATCAGCCATTTGTCGTTCTGGAACAGGTTGATCACCACCACGTCCGGCGTCCAATGACTGAAATCCCAGCGGCTGTCGTTGTTGCCCACCGCGCTCAACTGGTCGTAAAACTGCGGCATGATGAACGGGAACCAGCTGATCATCACGCCGATGCCGCTTTGCGACACCACGTGCATTTCCGCGTCGAGCGCGCGCGCGGTGATGGCGTCGTACGCCATGAAGTTGTTCTTGTCCTTGAGCTCGTGATCGGGGCCGTCGTCGGGCGCCTCGTTACCCATGCCGCTGGTGATCGAGTCGCCAAAAAAGGCGATGCGGCGCGCCTTGCGCGGCGGCGGCGCCAGCAGCTTGGCGCCGTCGGCCAGTTCCAGGCCACGGAACACGGTCGCGCCCTCCTCGCCCTCGGTGCGCTTGGTGATCAGAAAGCGGTGCGGGCCGGCCGGCAAGCCGGTGGCGACTGGGTAGGTCTTGCCGCCCTTGGCGGCGCTGATGATCACCGGCTTATCGAGCTTGCCGTCAATAAAAACGTTGAACCAGTTCTTGCCGTACTGGTCATCGAGCGTGATCGCCAGGCTGCTGCCGGTGAAGTTGCCTTCGATGCTGGTGCCGGGCCACGAAATCACCGGCGCCGCCTTGTCGGCAAAGTCGATGCGGCCCGTGTATTGCAGCCTGGCGTCGTCGGCGCCGACGGTGACGGCGGCCCAGGCGCTGCCGGTGGCAACCAGCGCGGCCAGGCCGGCGGCACGGAAGAATTGTCGGGTCAGGTTCAACATGGTCAGTCGCGGCGCAAAATAAAACAGGTGGCGGTAGCGTGGGCCAGCAGCTTGCCGTCGGCAGTCTTGAGCATGCCTTCGGACACGCCAAGGCTGCGCGAGAGGTTGATGATCTTGCCTTCGACGATCAAGGTTTCGCCCTTGGGCACCGGGCGGAACATTTTGACGCTGAGGTCGGTGGTGCCGTAGCCCACGCCCGCTTCCAGCATCGAGTGCACGGCGCAGCCGGTGGCCGAGTCGAGGATGGTGGCGGCAAAGCCGCCGTGGATGCCGCCCATCACGTTGATGTGGCGCTCGTCGGCGCGCGCGGTGCCGAGGATGTAGCCGGCCTTGGCTTCGGTGATTTCCATCGGCATGGTGTCCGACATCGGTGGACGGGGAAACTTGCCGTCTATCGCTGCCTGCAGCAATTCCAGGCCGGTCATTTTTTCGGGATGCATCGGTAATTCCTTCGGTAAGGATGGGCTTGGCAGTCACTATAGCGAAGCCTCCCGCGCTCTGCTAGAGGGACCACTCAGGTTCACTGGCAACAAAACAAGGTGAGCGTGCACGTGGCGTCGAACCAGCTGTACCGCGCATAAAAAAAACGCCGCCGGGTACAACCCTCGGCGGCGTCCTTTTCGGCCTGCAGGCGGTCAATGATCGCTAATGGCCTTGCCGTGCTCGCGTGGCACGTAGTGGTAGGTGCGCAGCTTGTGCTGGATGTCGATCTCGGGATTTTTCAGCATGCGCAGCATTTCTGCGCCCGCGAGCAACACCGGACCGTAGCCGTGCATGGCATCGACGCTGGTCGGACGGTTGTAGTAGTAGATGTGGTCGCTGGCAAACGTGGTGCCCACGCAAGTGCCCTCGACCTGGCCCTTGGCGTTGATGCGCGTGCTCAGGCCCACCCAGCCAGCCTGGGCGATGGAGCCGTAGGTGGTCGGGCTGATCCAGCCTTCGTTGATCGCATGAGCGAACACGTACACGAAGATGGCGGTGGCCGAGGTTTCCAGGTAGGAGTCGTTACGGTCGAGCATCTGGTGCCACAGGCCGGTGCCGGACTGGGTTTCGGCGATGCCGTGCAGGCTGGCGCGCAGTTGCGCCAGCACCTTGTTGTACGACGGATGGTCTTTCGGCAGCACGTCGAGCAGGTCGCTCATGGCCAGCACTGCCCAGCCGTTGGCGCGCGCCCAGTAGAAGCGCGGCGCGTCCGGGTTGTTGGCGTTCCAGCCGTGGGTAAACAGGTTGTTCTGCTTGTTGTACAGGTGCTCGGCCATGGTCAGCACGTTCGAGGCGGCATCGTCGAACCAGGCTTTGTCGCCGGTCAGGTGGCCCATCTCGGCCAGCGCCGGAATGCCCATGTACATGTCATCGGCCCACAACGACGACGCTTGCGGACGCTTGCGCGCGAACGTGCCGTCGGCCAGGCGGTACTGCTGCTTTTGCACGTACTGGCTGCAGGTGTCGATCATGTCCTTGAGGTCGGGACCGACCTTGGCGAAGCGCGCGCGCACCAGCGCCGCGCACATCGAGCCGCTGTCGTCGAGCGACATCGGCTGCAGGAAGCGGGTGAAGCTGTTGGAACGGCCCAGCTTGAACTGGTCTTCCTGGGCGCGGAAGTACGGCTTGCTATCCTTGAAGAACTGGAAGTGGCGGCGCGTCATGTCGGTATAGCGCTTGTCGCCGGTCACTTCGGCAGCCTTGATCAGGCCCGAGTGAATCACGCCCATCTCGTAGACCATCAGGCCGAAATCGTTGGACGACGGCTCGAACACGGCGCCAGCGACAGGTTTTTTCAGGTCGGTGACCGGCTTGCCGGTGGCCTTGTCGATGATGCGGGTGGGGGTGATGCTGTCCACATAGCCGCGCACACGGTCGAGTGCGCCGGTGATCTCGGCAGCAGTCGGCTTTTTGTAGGGAACCGGGTACGTGCCTTCGCTCGTATCCTTGAGGTTTTTGTTGTCAGTGTTGCGGAAAGATCCGCCAGGCTGGATGTCGAGCGCGGTGGCGGCATGGACGGCCCCGGTGGCCAGGATGGCGCTCAGCAGCAACGCCAGGCGGCTTGAAACGTGTGTCATCGTTTACCCTTTTTTAATTGTGAATTGAAGTCTCCAACAGGAAGGCTATGGAAGGTAAACGATTTCGTCAAGTGACTTTTTCACTTCATGCATGGCGCATCCTTTGTTACCAGCGCAGAAAAACGTGCGCAGCGCTGGCGCGAAATCAATTTCAGCTACACTTGATGGTCCCTGCTTCCAGTGTCCCTGCACATGCCCGAGAAGAATCTGCCAGAACTGATCACCCTGAAACGCCTGATCGACGCCGGCGGCAAGCATATGCAGGTGGACACCCATTGCACCGTCGCCATGGACGGGCGCGATTTTCCCGTGTATTCGATCGCGCTGGGCAATCCCAGCCTGGACGTGCCGGCGCTCGGATTCTTCGGCGGCATCCACGGCCTCGAGCGCATCGGCACCCAGGTCATCCTGTCGTTCATGGAAAGCATCCTGGCGCGGCTGCGCTGGGACAGCACGCTGCACCAGCAGCTCGAATCGATGCGGCTGGTCTTCATGCCGCTGGTGAACCCCGGCGGCATGTGGCAGGCCACGCGCTGCAATCCGCAGGGCGTCGATCTGATGCGCAACGCGCCGCTGTCGGCGGTGGACCGGGTGCCGTTCATGCTGGGCGGCCAGCGCTACAGCCACCACCTGCCCTGGTATCGCGGCCCGGCCGGCGCGCCGATGGAACCGGAAAGCCTGGCCGTGTGCGACGTGGTCGAGCGCGAGCTGCTCACCCGCCAGTTCAGCATGGCGCTCGATTGCCACTCGGGCTTCGGCCTGCGCGACCGCATCTGGTTCCCCCATGCGCACACGGCCGCGCCAATCGCCCACCTGGCCGACATCGGCGCACTCGAAGAACTGTTCAGCGAGAGCTATCCCAACCACAACTACGTGTTCGAGCCGCAAAGCCGCCAGTACCGCACCCACGGCGACCTGTGGGATTACCTGTACCTGAACGGCACCAGCTACACCGAGCGCACTTTTTTACCGCTCACGCTGGAGATGGGGTCGTGGCTGTGGGTCAAGAAGAACCCGCGCCAGTTGTTCGACCGCGTGGCCATGTTCAACCCCACCGCCGCGCACCGGCTGCAACGGGTGCTGCGCCGGCACCTGATCTGGTTCGATTTCCTGATGCGGGCCGTCAACAGCCACGGCCGCTGGGTACCGGAAGGAATGGCGCGCAAGCAGCAGCGGCGGCGCTCGCTTGCGCACTGGTACGGAGCGTAATCCGATGAGCACCTGGATCCTGCTGCGCGGCCTGATGCGCGAACAGCGCCACTGGGGCCGCTTCCCCGGCCAACTGGCGCGGGCGCTGCCGGGCGCCACCATCATCACCCCGGATTTGCCCGGCAACGGCGTCCATCACGCCGCCATCAGCCCGACTTCGGTGGCGGCGATGGTGGAAGCGTGCCGCGCCGAGCTGCGCGCACGCGGGGTACGGGCACCCTATTCGCTGCTGGCGTTGTCGCTGGGCGGCATGGTGGCCGTGGAATGGGCCAGCCGCTATCCGAACGAGATCGACCGTGCCGTGCTGATCAACACCAGCATGCGGCCGTTCAGCCGCTTCCACCAGCGCCTGCGCTGGCGCAACTATCCGGCCATCGTGCGCATGCTGCTTGAGGGCGGCGTAGATGCGCAGGAACGGCTGATCCTGCGCCTGACCAGCCGCCATGGCGACAATGCCGAACGCGAGGGCCTGCTGCGGCGCTGGCTCGGCTACCAGCATGAATTCCCGGTCAGCCGCCGCAACGCGCTGCGCCAGCTGGTGGCTGCAGCGCGCTTCCGCGCCCCGCCCGCGCGCCCCGCCCTGCCGCTGCTGGTACTGTCATCGAGCGGCGACCAGCTGGTCGATCCGCGCTGCTCGCAGCACCTGGCGCAAGCGTGGCGGGCCGAGCACCGCATCCATCCCAACGCCGGCCACGACCTGCCGCTCGACGATGGCGAATGGGTGGCAGCACGCGTGGCGCAGTGGCTGGCGCCGGTCACCGTGGCGGCGCAGCGCTAACCGCAAACTGCGGACAACGGTAACGACATCGGGTATTATTGAGAATAATTCTCGTTCACTTTTTATTTTATCGTGTCCTCTCCCCAGTCATTGCCGGCCATCGAGGTGGCAAGCCTGTACCGCGAACAACATCGCTGGTTGTGCGGCTGGCTGCTCCGGCGCCTGGACCATGTCGGCGACGCCGCCGACCTCGCGCACGACACATTTGTGCGCCTGCTAGTGGCACCTGTTGCCCCGGCACCGCAGCCGCAGCCGCAGCAGGCACTGCGGGCGCCGCGCGCCTACCTGGCCACCATTGCCCGCCGGCTGATGATCAACCACTTGCAGCGGCAGACGCTCGAGCAGGCGTACCGCGACGCGCTGGCCGCGCTGCCCGAGGCCAGCGCGCCGTCGCCCGAGCAGCAGTTGCTGATCCTCGAGGCGCTGCGCGAAGTCAACGCCATGCTCGAAGCGCTGCCGCCCAAGGTGCGCGCCGTGTTCGTGCTGGCGCAGATCGAGGGCCTGACCTATGCCGAAATCGCCGCCACGCTGGACATCGGCCTGCGTTCCGTCAAGCGCTACATGGCGCAGGCGCTGACCGAGTGCATCGTGCTGGCGCCATGAGCGCGGCGCCGCTCGACCGCGCCGTTGCCGCCCGCGCCGCGCGCTGGTTCCTGCTGTGCGCCGCAGGCGAAGCCAGCGCCCGCGAACTGCGCGCGCTGGCCGCCTGGCGCCAGGCCGATCCGCGCCACGAGCAGGCGTGGCAACGCGCCCAGCAGGTCAGCCGCACGGCGGGACTGGTGCCGGCCGGCGTCGGCCAGGCCGTGCTGTGCCGGCCTGCACCGGCCGCGCCCGACCGCCGCAAGGCCATCAAGGCCCTGCTGGTGCTGATGACGGCGGCGCCGGTCGGCTGGGCCGTGGTGCAGGCAGCGCCGTGGCGGCGCTGGACCGCCGACTACGCGACCGGCACCGGCGAGCAGCGGACCGTGCACCTGCCGGACGGCACCGAGGTGGTGCTCGACACCGCCACCGCGATCGCGCTCGATTTCAACACCCGGCAGCGGCGCCTGCTGCTGCGCCAGGGCGCCATCATGGTGCGCACCGCGCCCGACCCGCAGGCGCGACCGTTTTCCGTGGTCACCGCCGACGGCGTGCTCACGCCCATCGGCACCCGCTTTGGCGTGCGCCAGCAGCCGCACCATACCGACGTGACGGTGCTCGCAGGCGCCGTGCGCCTGCAACCGCGCGATGGCGCGTCCGCGCAGGTGCTGGGCGCCGGCCGCACCACGCACTTCAGTACCACCACCATCGCACCGCCGCAGCCTGCGCCGGCCGCCGCCGGCCTGTGGGTGCGCGGCATCGTCGCCGCCGACAACGTGCGGCTCGACCAGCTGCTGGCCGAGCTGGGCCGCTACCGTTCCGGCATCGTCGATTGCGACCCGGCCGTGGCCGGCCTGCGCGTGACCGGCGGTTTCCAGGCCCGCGATATCGATGGCGCGCTGGCCCAGATCGCCGCCATGCTGGCGCTGCGCCTGCGTTACCGCACACGCTACTGGGTCACGCTGGTGCCCGTCCCTAAAAATAATTGAACGAATTTGGCCCCGAATTGGCACCGAATTGGCCCCTTTCCCGGGCGATGGCTGTCCTGTCATCAAAGCACTCCCATCGTCAACTCCGGAAAGGTTGTACCCGCATGTCCTCCACCACCGTTATTTGCCGCGCCGTCCGTGGCGCATTGATCAGTTTGGCACTGGGCGCCGGCAGCGCCGGCATCACGCCCGCGCATGCCGCTGACGCGGTTCGCGCCGCAGCGACCGTCGCCTTCGCGGTTCCGGCCGGGCCGCTCGGCACCGCGCTGACCATGTTTGCCGGCGACGCCGGCATCCACGTGGGCGCCCCTGCCGAACTGGTCAAGGATGTGACCACGGCGGGCGTGACCGGCACGTACACGGTCGGCGACGCCCTGCAGCGGCTGCTGGCCGGCACCGGCCTCGACGCCGTACCGGCCGCCAATGGCGGCTACCATCTGCGCAAGGCGGTCGTGGCGGCGGCAGACGTGGATGCCGTGATGCTGGGCGCGATCACGGTCTCGGGCAAGGCGCCCGGCTCCACCACCGAAGGCACCGGTTCGTACACGACCTATTCCACCAGCAGCTCCACCCGGCTCAACCTGGCGCCGCAGGAAACCCCGCAGACGATCACCGTGATCACGCGCCAGCGCATTGACGACCAGGCGCTCACCAGCCTCAACGACGTGCTCGAAGCGACGTCGGGCGTGACCATGAAGCCGTTCGGTGTCGGTGCGGACGGCCCGCAGATCTGGGCGCGCGGCGCCAGCATCAGCAATTTCCAGATCGACGGCGTGCCTAGCGCCGCGCTAATGAGCAACTACCTGCAAAGCACGGTCATGTATGACCGGGTGGAAATCGTCAAAGGCGCCACCGGCATGATGAGCGGCCTCGGCACGCCAGCGGCCACCATCAACATGATCCGCAAGCGCCCCACCGTGGCGCCGGCCGCCAGCGTCAGCGTGGAAGCGGGCAACTGGTCGCGCTACGGCGCCGGCCTCGACCTGTCGCGCGCGCTCACCGAAGACGGCGCAGTGCGCGGCCGCGTGGTGGCCGATTACAAGCGCCAAGGCGCCTGGACCGACACCTATCAACAGGAATACGGCGTGTTGTACGGCATCGTCGAAATGGACCTGGGCCCGCGCACGCTGCTCACCGCCGGCTACAGCCACATCGACCGCAAGACCAACGGCCAGATCCGCACATTCCCGGTGGTGTATAGCAACGGCCAGTCCACCGGCGCCGGGCTCAAGGACGGCGCCGCCCCCGGCTGGACCTATTACGACCACACGGTGGACAGCGCGTTCGGCTCGGTCGAGCACCGCTTCGACCAGGGCTGGAGCGCCAAGGCCGAGCTGACCCACGGCCGCTATAAGCACGACAGCGTGATGGCCACGCTGAGCGGCGTGATCAACCAGGCCACGGGCAGCGGCGGCTACGTGCTGATGCCGCGCTATAACGCCGACACGCGCCAGACCAATCTCGACGCGTACGTGACGGGACCGTTCTCGCTGTTCGGACGCCGCCACGAGGTGATCGCCGGCGTCACGCTGTCGCGCCTGCAGCAGGACAGCCCCAGCTACCCGGTGGCGCGCACCAACATCGTCAATATCTTCAACTGGTTCGGCGAAGTGTCGCCGCCGACGCACGTGCAATCGGGCTATACGGCGCTCAAGGAATACCAGGCCGGCGCCTATGTCAGCGCGCGCCTGCAACTGGGCGAGCGCGCCAGCCTGTTGCTGGGCACCCGCATCACGGACTGGAAGCGCGACCGCGCCGTCGCCACGTATAGCAACAACACCCTCACCAGCACCCGCAACCGCGAACACAGCGTGGTGATTCCGTATGCCGGCCTGGTGTACGCGCTCAACGACACGTATGCGCTGTACGGCAGCTACACCAAGATCTTCCGGCCGCAGGACGCAGGCACGCTGATGTACACGACCGGCGGCGAAATGGCGCCCGAGGAAGGCACCAGCCACGAGGCCGGCGTCAAGGGCAGTTTTTACGATGGCGCGCTCACTGCCAACCTGGCCCTGTTCCGCACGCGGCAAGACAACCTGGCTATCTGGAGCAGCGCGCTGTACACGTACGAAGCGGCGCGCGGCACCACGACCGAAGGCATAGAAGCCGAGCTGAACGGCCAACTGGCGCCGGGCTGGCAACTGAGCGCCGGCTACAGCTATGGCGAGACGCACAACCAGGCCAAACAGCGCATCCTGCCGCGCATCCCGCGCAACACCTTCAAGATGTTTACCAGCTACCGGTTGCCCGGCGCCTTGCAGGCCGTCACCGTCGGTGGCGGCCTGAACTGGGAAAGCAAGACCGGCGATCCGCTGGCCACGTTCACCCAGCACAGCTTTGCGGTGACGAACCTGATGGCGCGGTACGACATCAACCCGCAACTGTCGCTGACCGCGCACCTGAACAATGCGTTCGACCGCCGCTACGCGATGGCCGTGGCGGGCAATATTGCCATCTTTGGCCCGCCACGCAACTTCATGCTGTCGCTCAAGCACACCTTCTGACGACAGCCGTCCGCATCAGAAGTCGTAACGCGCCGTCAACGTCGCGTTACGCGGATCGCCGAAGTGGCCCATGCTGCCCGTCATGCCCGAGTAATAGCGCTTGTCGAACAGGTTGTTGACGTTGAGCGTGGCCACCAGGCGCTGGCTGAAGCGGTAGCGCGCCATCAGGCTGGCGGTGGCGTAGGCCGGCTGACGGATCACCGACTGGTAGCGCGAAAATGCCAGCGAACTGCTGGAATTCCAGCTGGCGCCGCCGCCGACCGTCAGGCCGTTCCAGGCGCCGGGCAGCTTATACGTGGTCCACAGCCGCGCCGTCGAGGCGGCCATGTGCAGCAAGGTGCGTGCGCCCTTGTCGTCGCGCGTGGTGGCGTGGCTGTAGCTGGTCTGCACGTTCCAGCCCGGCGTGAGCTCGCCCGACACTTCGAGGTCGATACCCTTGGTCTGGGCGCCCTTGATGGCGCGCGCGGCCGTGTCGGTCGTGCCCGGCACCGTGTAGCCGGTATCGTCTGCGGCCAGGTTGTCGCGGTCGATGCGGAACACGGCGGCGGTGGCGTTGAGCAGGCCGCCGAAGTATTCGCCCTTCCAGCCCAGCTCATAGTTCTTGCCGACCACGGGGGCGAGCACCTTGCCGTTGCCGTCGCGGCTCGACTGCGGCTTGAAGATGTCGGTATAGCTCGCGTACACGGTTTGCTGCGGCGTCAGGTCGTACGTGACGGCGGCATACGGCGTGACCTTGCCGCGCTCACGCATGCCATATACCTGGGCATAGTTGGTGGCGGCCATGGTGAACAGATAATCATAGTCGTAGTCGGACACGCGGCTGCCCACGAACACGTTGACGTCATCGGCCACGTTGAGTCGCGTGGCGACATAGCCGCCGCGCTGGCGGCTGGCCACGTTGAACACCGATTCGACCACGCCCGAGTTGCCTGGCTGCCGCAACTGGCCGTTCCAGTGCACCAGGTCCACATACACGTCCTCGCCGTCGCTGTAGGTGTAGCGCGAATCGTAGTCGCCATAGTTGAAGCCGGCGGTCAGCTCATGCTGGCGGCCGAACAGCGTGAACGGCCCCTGCACGTTGACGTCCACGCCCTTTTGCACCTGGTGGCTGTGAGCACGGCCGAGGCTGATTTCGGCCAGCCCGGTTTCCTGGTTGATGTACGAGCGGCCGCTCGAGCTCGAATAATTCCCGCCCAGCACCTTGCGGTCGCCGTCCATGTAGTTGGCCGCCACCCGCAGCTTCCACTGCCGGCCCAGCTTCTGTTCCAGCGTGGCCGTGTAGTTATAGGTGTCCATCGCGTCGCTGTTCCACTCCGTCGCCACGCTGGTGGAGCGGGGCAAATGGGTAGCGACGCCATTGTCGAACAGCAGCGGCACGCCGGTGGCGCCGCGCGGCTTGTATTTCTGGTAGTCCACCGAGAAGCGCAGCAGCGTGGTGGCGCCGAGGTCCGCTTCCACCACGCCGTAGGCGATGTCCTTGTCGAGCTGGTAGCGGTTGATATAGCTGTTGCCGCTCTGGCGCGACAGCACGGCGCGGCCGCGCACGCTGCCGTTGTCGTTGAGGGCGCCGGAGACGTCGCCGTCGGCGCGGTAGGTGTCCCACGAACCGGCGCTGGCCTGCACGTGGGCCTGGAATTTTTTGGTCGGCTTCTTGCGCACCAGGTTGACGATGCCGCCCGGCTCGCCCGCGCCCGTCATCAGGCCGGTGGCGCCGCGCACCACCTCGATATGGTCGTACAGGGCCATGTCGAGAAAGGTGTTGGGCATGTGGCGGGTCTGGTTTTCCTGCGCCGTGCTGACGCCGTCGAACTGGTACGTGTTGATGGCGCTGCCGCGCGAATAGATGTTGTAGCGCTGGCCGTCCTGCGACATGGTCACGCCCGGCACCTAGTTCAATACCTCGGCCATGCTGTTGATGCCCTGGTCTTCCAGGCGCTGGCGGGTGATCACGCTGATGGTCTGCGGGGTTTCGCGGATCGACAGGTTGAGCTTGGTGGCGGTGCTGGTGGCGCCCGTGGTGTATGAGCCACTATGCTCGGCCTCGGCCTCGCACGCGGACAGTTCGACGCCGGTACGCACTTCGGCATGGCGGTAGTGGTCGATCACGAGGTTGCGCGCGGTGCGGTACAGCAGCGCGCGCGGATTGACGATGCCGGCGCCGGACAACTGCGCCGCATACACGCGCGCATAGCTTTCCTGCGCCAGGTCGGCCGCCATGCTGCGATCGGACACCTTGCCGGAAAGGAAGCTGAGGATTTCTCGGTAATAACGCTCTAACACGATCGACGCAATCGCACGGACGACTCGCAGGCTGGCGTTGCACGTGAAAGCAGCGAACCGGCTGACCCCGAACTTAAATGGTAATGATTCTTGTTATAAGCTAGATGGGGATCCGGGGGCGGTGGGGACTGCGGCCGGCGGCTGTATAATCGCGGCCATGACTACCTCCGCTGTCCAATGCCGCGCCGGCTGCGGCGCCTGCTGCACCGCCCCTTCGATTACAAGCCCAATACCGGGGATGCCAAATGGCAAGCCGGCTGTCAAATAATTCGACTCATGAAATGCCGACCAAACTGTGGGGCCTGTTGCATCGCCCCATCTATCTCAAGTCCAATCCCAGGAATGCCTTTTGGGAAGCCTGCTGGCGAGAAGTGCGTGCAGCTCGGTGACGACATGCTTTGCAAAATCTTTGGGCACCCTGACCGCCCGCTAGTGTGCGGATCACTCCAACCAGACATCAGCATGTGCCATGACAATCGAGAGCAGGCCCTTTATTGGCTTCACAGCTTAGAAGAGGCCACCGCTCCAAGGAAGTAACGAATCCCAACGTTGAATGATCAGATGAGCCCAGGGGATGTCACGTGCCGTTCCGAGAGCTTTTCCTCGGGACGGAATCACTACGTTCCAAACAGACCGTGTTGTAAGTACACCTATCAGAGCAGCCCCCCATGGGGCTGCGGTCCGCCTCGCGGAGTTGGGGGAGCCGCTTCAGCGGGCACCGGACGCAAGCCAGGACCAAAGGGCCAGGCGGCCGGGGAACCGCTGTTGCGGGGGGCAGCGCCCCGCGCTCCCGACCCCGGCTAAGGGGGCGGGCAACCGGGTTTAAGGGAAGTGGCGTGCCACCGACTCAGCGCTGTGCGAAGCAAGCCGCTGGGGAGCCGTAAAAGCCGGTTGCCCGCTGTGCTATCCGTTCAGCCGGAGTCTCAGCTGTTCAGTACACGGACGATCATATCGAGACAGACAAAGCGGCAGCAGTTCTCCGACGCCTGGAGCTGTGCGACTGGCGTGCAGAATCAGGAGCCATGTTTTGTCGCTATGGTTCAAGGACGGCAGCGGTATGGGAGGACGAAGAGGCTGATGCTTGGGGCTGGCAGGTTGACGATCTACCCGCAGACAGGGTGAATACCATCACTGAGGCCAAGCGTCGGTGCGCAGAGGTACTAGCCTCTCTCTGAGCAGCACAATTCAGTTCCTTGCTGGAACCATTCTACGCGCCGCCTGCGGCGCCTTGGCTGGAAAAGCTTTTCACCAACCCTGACGATGCTTCATGACAGAGAAATGCCGCGATGGCGGTGCTACTACTCAGACTCAAACGACTCCTCCACACGCTGGAGCGAGTTCTTTCTAGTTTAAAAAAAAGGTACTTGTCCAGTAGTACTCTTCTTCTTATTACGGCTCAGCAAGACTTCTATTTTTTTCGAGAATCGCTACTGATTCAATACCTTTTTTCTGTGCGCTATCAAGTACCCTGTCTGTAATTCGGCAGAATTTGTCTGCAATATGGCAGGAACTGTCTGCGTTGTGGCAGATTCGCCGTCTGCGTTTCGGCAGAGTTCAGGGAACCTCGACAAACCGCCCCAGCTCTGGCGTGATGTTGACGAGCCGATTCTGACCTGATTCCGATGATCAAACACAGCCTGTTTGCCGATCATGAGCGCGAAGCGAAGCTCAACGAGCTTGGCGATACACTGCGGGTACTGGAGCAGCATGTCGACTTCGCGTCGCTGGCCGCGGCAGTCGATGATGCGGCGCCACGCCCCAGCCGCTAACGCGGTGGTCGTCCACCGTTTCCAACCGAACTGATGGTGCGCAAGCAAGGCGATGTGGCCTGCTCGACCTCCTACACCAGGCATTTAGCCCCTATCCCGCCTGCTAACTGCGGCTGAACAGTCACTAAACAGCCTATTTCTATAGATTTCTTTTAGGCAATATGTTATTTTAATGTTTCAATAAATGATATCCCGAGGGAATGAAATGTCGCTAGTCCAGAAAGGTTTGGTTTTACTGACGTTTTTTGCCGCGCAGAATGCGCAAGCAGATTATTGGAAAATTACCATTCAACCCAAAGAACAAACCTCAAGATTTGGTCATATTCAATATATTTTCAAGATAGATTCATATGATTTCCTAAAAATTAGTGAGCGTGAAAAATATGGCAAAGTAAATTGGAACTTGGCAAAATCAGTTCCCGCTACCGAAATCGTAGATGATAATTTTTTTATGGAAGGTGGAGACAAGCAGCGTGTTTCGTTCAGGCAGGTTTCGTCGACCTGGTCCAATCTTGGTGAAGGTTTTCCTTCTCAATGCGGAAGTTTTGAATATAAGCTTAAGATGCTTAATGGCAGTAACGCCAGTGGTTTTTCCACACGCAGCGGAATCCTTCCCACCATCATGACTGATATTGGCGGAGAGCGCTACGAACTAGGCCGGGTGGTAGGTTCAGCCTTCGCCATTCAAGGATCAAATATTGTAGGAATCGTCCCACAAGCTTCCAACGCACCCGGTCTCCTGGCATTTGATGTGCTCCAAAAGGCCACTTTTGTGTACGACAAACGCTACTATGCAGAATGCAGATCGCTTATTGAGTCAGCCAACGACAAACTAATTATCCCCGCCTGGTGGCCCCAAAATGTGCCCTTGATTAGCGTACTGACAGAGGGGGAAGGCAAGGCAATATACATGCAAGCCTTAAGTTCACGCTTGCGCGACGCTATCCTAGAAAAAAACATGGCTTACTTGGCATCGTTTAAAGACCTTTTGACGGCGGAGGAAAATGCACGATTCTATTCTCAAGCCAAGGACTATTGGCAAAAAAAATATCGTGAAGAAACAGAAGCTATTAAAGGCATTAATCCTTCCAACGAACTCCTGATTGCCATTACAAAGAAAGTGCCGCTCTCGCAGGCAAGTCAATGGGATGAAGTCGACTTTGACAATCTTGCGCCTAAGGCAAAAAAAATCCTACAGTTACGCGCCGAAAAGGAGAACGCACGGATTGCCAACTGGCGTAAGAAAGTAAAGATCGGTGTTGATACTCATTGTGGACCAGTGATTGAGATGCGCGCACCAATGTACAAAGTAGCGCTGATCACTCAACTGCAAGGTTTTTCCAACGAAGCCTGGCTGAAGGATAGCGAACTTTTCCCACCAGAATATGGCTGCAAAAATATTAATGGAAAGCTTGGCCCTTTGAATAGCACCAATTAAAAACCGAATAGTGAGTACGACTACTTAGCTGGTTGCACTCTCTTCGCTCGACTTGCCGCCGTGCTTTTCGATGGATCGGATGTCGGACATGATCACGCCGTGGTACACGGCTCTCTCTCGTAGCGACGTTCCGTTCCACCCTAGTCAAACAGGCTTGGCTGTGGGACGGGCGATGTGAAACAAATCTCCCCTAGACGAGATGGACCAACCCAAGGCCGTAAGCTGCCCTAGAGCGCGCCTGAGAACTTGTCGGCGCGTCCTATACGCAGAGGAAGAAACCTCCTCCGCAGGCCAAACATAACCAATCATCTTGTCTAGAGACACGGTCCTACCACTGCCTTATCCAGTGTAGACGGTGATGCAGCAAGCGCCCTGCATCGGATTCCAGTTGCCGCGCCTCAAGTAAATCAGTACGAAGGTAGGTACCACGGTCACCGCGCACCGCAGCAGCAAGGACCGGGCCCAGTGCGACATCAACGTAGCGGCGACTGGTGTCACTAGAGATTAAACGGCCTGCCGATATGTTCGAAGCGTCAAGCGCATCTGCTGAGCGAACAGCGATATCGACTGAAGCTAATTTTTCTAACGCCGTGCGAATGGCATTTTGCGCAGAACCAGAGTTAGCCCGATAACCGGTAGCCTGGGCTAACTGATTGCATGTTGTTCGGAGTGCCGCACGGTGCCGTGTCACGCAAATGATATCTGCACCGACAATACTCAACAGCAGGGAGACAGCTACAGGCAATTCTGCACGAGTAAGGCGGTCTAAGTTCTCTACGATCAGGTAGCTGCCTACGGGTATGTGCCCGTCTCTTACCCTTTCCAGAAATGTGGAAAGAGCCCCTTCGATACGTTGTCCTTATTGAAACCTGAAACACCCAAGTCACGGCTTGAGAGCTTTTCGTCAAGCTTCCACCCACGCTTTTGACACCAGTCTTTCGCGGCGGCTGTTTGTCGGCGTAAGCTATCACCGGCTGCCTGACGGGCGGTTGAGAAACGAATATACGAAATGACAAGAGGTTGATTCATTAAGCAGCATCAGGTTAGGTTGGTATCCCATTAAATTACGCACGGGAAGCCAGCTGGTGTCCGGTGCATCCAGCTTGGCGAAGACCAGCGCTGCGGCGTCTTCGGCAAACCCGAACGCCCGGCGTTTTGCGGCGGCTTGCAACCGTCCGAAGAAATGTGTGGCACCAGCCGCGAGTACGCGATCCGCTGGCTCGATGAGCTGGAGCGCGCCACCAGCCCCGATCAGCTCTCGGTACACGGGTAAGAAAAACTCGGCTACCAGATTGGCTACCTTCCAGCACGCATCCTGGGTTTCCGGCTCCTTGCGACCTGGTCGCGCTTGACCACGGCCGCCTCGTATTCGGCCGCCCCGAGCAGTTGATATCCTTTGGGAAGAAACCAACCTTCCACGCAGTTATTATCCCGCAGCGCTATCTGAACGTGCGTTCCTGCCCGAAAACCTGACTTTGGCGCCACCTCCGCACCTTGATAAAAGGCCCCCCGTACCGCTTGAAAAAATGGTGAAGGAGGCGAACGAAAGTCGCGGATTTCATGGATGAGAGTAAATACTGCGTTGTCGAGTTTGCGCAGGATGACATCGGTATCGTCGACACTTGCCGCGACGTTTTTCGGCACCGGGCTGCCAGTCGCCTCCAACCCGGCCAGCAAGGCAGGATACGCAAGGGCGAACTCGTTGATACCTTCTTGTGTCGTCATGTCGAGCCAGCGCTGGACTCTGAGGATGGCCCCTACAACTGCAGGTGTGCCAATTGGCCTCGCGGTGTACATCTTTGCAGGGTTGTTGTGCGATGCGCTGGCAAACATGAATGCGCGCTCGGCATCGCCCTCAAAGAAATACGCGCCTGGCCCCAGCCAATCGTAGGGATTCTTGCTGTGATCGAGATGAGAGAGCTTCCCGCTGACCAAATCGTCTCTCGTCGTGATATCGCAACCGTGATAAGCGACGAGTAACCGCCCTTCGATCATTTATAAATACGAGAAAGGTTGCCCCCAACTGTAACAATCCCGGCGCGGCGCACAGCCTGGGCTGCAGCCTTGTCCGACATGGCATAGGGATTCACCACCTTCCCGGCGGCGGCGGAATTTACACCATCGCGGTTCGCCTTGGGGGCAGGCCCACGTGCTGGCTTGGCTTTGGATTTTGAGGTAACCATGCTTCATTTTCGCACAACCTCCAAGCTGCTGCAAATTTGAGCACCACCAACACAACGCCCCCGCCACGCCTGAACGGCCCTCACCATGGCGCGCTGCATAATTGACGCCATAACAAGAATCGGCTACGGTGGCACCACCTTCCTCACCGGACCGCCACATGACCGCACTGATCCGTATTTTCTCCGTGGCCTTGCTGGTGGCGGCACCATTGGCGGCGGTGGCTGCCAGTCCGGCGGCCACGATCCGCTATGTCCACAAGGTCGAAGATGCACCGGGCGAGACCTCGGTGTCGCGCCGCTCGGGGTTCCAGGAGGCGATGGGGGCGGCGCTGGCGCGCCAGCTCAAGCGGCCGGTGCGCTTCATGCCGCTGCCGCGCAAGCGCATGATGGGCGCGCTCGAAGCGGCCGAGGGCGATATCGTGTGCGGTTATTCGCCGGCCTGGTTCCAGGGCAAGGTCGATTGGACCCGCCCCTTCATTCCCACGTCCGAAGTGTTGATCGCCTCGCGCCATGTGCCGCCGCCAGTCTCGCTCGAAGACATCCGTGGCAAGACCGTCGGCACCGTGCTGGGCTTTAACTATCCGCAAGTGCAGGGCCGCCTCGGCGACGGTTTCGTGCGCGACGACGCACCCTCGCTCGAACTGACCTTGCGTAAATGGCAAGGCGGTCGTTTCGATTACTTCCTCGCCACCGGCGTCACGGTCGAGCGCCAGTTTGCCAGCGGCGAACTCGATGCCGGGTTCAGTCAACTGGTCATCAGCGAGGAAAAGACCGGCTGCGCGATTTCCCGCAAAGGAACCTTGCGCGTGGGCCAGGTCAACGCAGCGATCGACGCCATCGAAAAAAGCGGTGAACTGACACGTTTGCTGCGACTGCGCTGACGTATTTCCTGAGGCGCGGATGCTGCAACGCGGCGGTTGCGCTCTCCCGGCGTGACGAGCCTGGGACCGCTCGATATTTCCGCAGCGCACCATTCAACATTACCGCTTAGTCAGATTGCAAATAGTGCACGCCGAACATGGTAAGCTTCGCCCCCGGTGCGTCACCATTTGCAGCCATTCCCTCTCACTTCCAACCCTTTATATACTTAACTTCATGGATATTGTTCTCGTCATTAAAGCCATCATCATGGGCGTGGTTGAAGGTCTCACGGAATTTCTGCCGATCTCTTCCACCGGTCACCTGATCCTGACCGAACACCTGCTGGGGTTTGCAGGCATGGAAGACAAAATGAAAGTGTTTGAAATCGTGATCCAGGCCGGCGCTATGATGGCGGTGATCTGGGAGTTTCGTGCCCGTATCGGCCTGGTATTGTCGGGCATCTTCAGCGATCCGGTGCAGCAGCGCTTTGCCCTCAACGTACTGATCGCGTTCCTGCCGGCCGCCATCCTGGGCCTGATCTTCGCCTCGTCGATCAAGGCGCACCTGTTTGCACCGATCCCGGTCGCGGCCGCCTTCATCATCGGCGGCTTCATCATCCTGTGGGTGGAAAAGCGCGCCAAGGACAATCCGGCCGTAGAACGCATCACGTCGCTCGACCAGATCACCCCGTTCGATGCCTTGAAGATCGGCATCGCCCAGGCCTTTGCGCTGATCCCCGGCACCAGCCGTTCGGGCGCGACCATCATGGGCAGCATGATCTTCGGCTTCTCGCGCAAGGTTGCCACCGAGTTCTCGTTCTTCCTGGCGATTCCGACCCTGGTCGGTGCGACCGTCTATTCGCTGTACAAGGACCGTGCGCTGCTGTCGATGGATGATGTCTCGTTCTTTACCATCGGCACCGTCTCGGCCTTCATTTCGGCCTTCCTGTGCATCCGCTGGCTGCTGCGCTACATCATGACCCATACGTTCGTGATTTTTGCCTGGTACCGGATTGTGTTCGGCCTGATCGTGCTGGTAACCGGGTACTATGGCATCATTGTCTGGGCCGATTAATACCATCACACCTTTTGTTGTAGAAACGAGTAGTAATAAATGAATCAGGAAAACCAGGAGCGCGCTCTCCATTTGCTGGAAACCGTGTTCGGCTACCCGGCCTTTCGCGGTCACCAGGCCGAGATCGTCGATCATGTCAGCAACGGCGGCGACGCCCTGGTCCTGATGCCCACCGGCGGCGGCAAGTCGCTGTGTTACCAGATTCCCGCCCTGCTGCGCGACGGCGTGGGCGTGGTGGTTTCTCCCCTGATCGCGCTGATGCAGGACCAGGTCGATGCGCTGGAAGAAGTGGGCGTGCGTGCCGCCTTCCTCAATTCCACCCAGACCTACGAAGAAGCCAACCGCATCGAGCGGCTGGTGCGCACCGGCCAGATCGACCTGGTGTACGTGGCGCCCGAGCGCCTGATGACCGAGCGCTGCCTGAACCTGTTCCAGGACTCGAAGATCGCCCTGTTTGCCATCGACGAGGCGCACTGCGTGTCGCAGTGGGGCCATGATTTCCGTCCCGAATATATTCGCTTGTCGGTGCTGCACGAGCAGTTCCCCGACGTGCCCCGGATTGCCCTCACCGCCACGGCCGACCCGCAAACCCGCGCCGAGATCGTGCATCGCCTGCAACTGGGCGACGCGGCGCAGTTCGTCTCGTCGTTCGACCGTCCCAATATCCGCTACCAGATCGTCGAGAAAGCCAACGGCCGCAAGCAGTTGCTGGACTTCATCACTACCGAACACACGGGCGACTGCGGCATCGTCTACTGCCTGTCGCGCAAAAAGGTCGAGGAAACCGCCGAGTTCCTCAACGAAAACGGCATCCGTGCGCTGGCCTACCATGCCGGCATGGACCACGCCAAGCGCGCCGCCAACCAGGCCCGCTTCCTGCGCGAAGAAAACATCGTCATGTGCGCCACCATCGCCTTCGGCATGGGCATCGACAAGCCGGACGTGCGTTTCGTCTGCCACCTCGACCTGCCGAAAAGCATCGAGGGCTATTACCAGGAGACCGGCCGGGCCGGCCGCGACGGCGGTCCCGCCAGCGCCTGGATGGCCTATGGTTTGCAGGACGTGGTGCTGCAACGCCGGATGATCGACGAGTCCGAAGCGGACGAAACCTTCAAGCGCGTGCTCGGCACCAAACTCGATGCCATGCTGGGCCTGTGCGAAACCCTGAGTTGCCGCCGCGTGCGCCTGCTCGATTATTTCGGTGAGCAATCAGGACCGTGCGGCAACTGCGATACGTGTTTGATTCCGCCGGTGTCGTTCGACGGCACGGTGCCGGTGCAAAAGCTGTTGTCGGCCGTGTACCGCGTCGATCAGCGCTTTGCCGCCGGCCACGTGATCGAAGTGCTGCGCGGGATCGAAACCGATCGCATCAAGACCTGGCACCACGACAGCCTGTCGGTGTTCGGCATCGGCGCCGACCGCAGCGAGCACGAGTGGCGCGCCATCCTGCGCCAGATGATCGCGCTGGGCCTGCTCACGGTGGACCACGAACAATACAGCTCGCTGAAACTGACCGACGCCGCCCGTCCTGTACTCAAGGGCGGCCAGAAAGTGCAGCTGCGCCAGTATCAAAAGCCGGTCAAGCAGAAGACCCCGCGCGCCTCGAAAGGCTACGTGGAAAGCGATTTGTCGGCCGCCGAGGAAAAAATCTTCGACCGCCTGCGCAGCTGGCGCATGGGCACGGCCCGTGAGCACAATGTCGCTGCCTACATCATCTTCAACGACGCCACCCTGCGCGAAATCGCCAAGGCCCGCCCGACGGCACTGGACGACCTGCGCGGCATTTCTGGCGTGGGCGAGAAAAAGCTGGCATCGTACGGCGACCAGATCGTGGAACTGATCCGCGAGTTCGAATAACGCTTACCCCGCCACCACGCTGCGATAGCGCCCCGGCGCGGCGCCTGTGGCGTCGCGGAAGCGGTGGCTGAAGTGGCTCAGGTCGGCATAGCCGCAGGCATCGGCAATCTGCTGCAGCGGCTGGTTAGTTTGCTGCAACAGCCGGCGCGCGTGCTCGATGCGGCGCGCGGCGATCCATGCCGACGGCGTCATGCCGAACGAGACCTTGAACATGCGCAGCAGGTGGTATTCCGACAGGCAGGCCAGGTGCGCCAGGGTTTGCAGGGTCATCGGCTGCGCCAGGTGCGCTTCGATATGGTCGGCCAGCAGCCGCCGCACGGCTGGCGCCAGGCCGCCGCGCACGCGGCCCTGGTGGCGCGGCAGCGACTGAGCGTGCAGCAGGTGCGACAGCGTTTCGTGCGTCATTTCATTGGCGCGCAACTGGGCGTCGGCGCCGGCCCAGCCCATGCCGGCCAGTTGCGCACACAGCTGGCCAATGCGCGCGTGTTCGAAGTAGGTACGGTCGGCCAGGGTCAGCTCGCGCGGTTCGCGGTCGAGTTCCACCACGGCGCGGCGGGTGAAATGCGCGGGCAGGAAATACACGTGCAGGAAACGCAGCGGTCCCCGCACGGTCCAGCTCGATTCGTGCCAGTCGGGCAAGGTGCACAGGCGCTGCGGCGCGCCGTACAGGCCGGGTAGTTCGTCGCGCTCGGTGCGGTAGCCGCCACCCATGTAGTACGACAGCGTGTGGTGGCCCGGCTGGCAATACGATGTTTCGGCGCACGGCGTGTCGCGCCGCCAGATCGCCAGCGCCAGTTCGTCGCCGAGCCAGGTAAAGCGCTCGAGCACGGCGTCGGTCTCGGACATGGTCTTGAACACCGAGTGCGACAGCGGGCCTTCCGGCAAACCGGGCACAGGCAGCAAAGTGGCGGGCAGATCAAGTGGGCGGCGGTTGGGGAAATCCATGGATAAAGTCTAGCACGGGCCATCGTACCGAAAGCCGGCTCTGCAACGATATGCGCAATTTCAGACAAGCGCCGGCGCCGCCCTGCCGTCATGCTGGCGCCATGAATATCCTCCTCTACCTGCTTACCGTCCTGATCTGGGGTACCACCTGGATTGCCATCACCTTTCAACTGGGCGTGGTGCCCGCTCCGGTCTCGATCGCGTACCGCTTCTGGATCGCTGCCGCGCTGCTGCTGGCGGCGTTACTGGTCACGCGCCAGCGCTGGTGGCCGCCGCGCCAGGCCTGGCCCTATTTGTTCGCGCAGGGCATCGCGCTGTTCTGCCTGAATTTCCTGTGCTTTTATTATGCGGCGCTGTATATCACCAGCGGCCAGGAAGCCGTGGTGTTTTCCACCGCGCCGCTGTGGATCGCGCTGGCGGGCCGGCTGTTCTTGGGCCGGCCGATCCGGGGCCAGGTGATGGTCGGCGCGCTGTTCGGCCTGGCCGGCATCGTGCTGCTGTTCGCGCCGCAGATGCAGGGCCACTGGAACGACAGCGGCGTGCTGCTGGGCCTGGCGCTGTCGCTGGCCGGCACCTGGTGCTTCGCCTGCGGCAACCTGCTGTCCTCGCGCATGCAGGCGCTGGGCTTGACGCCCTGGCTCACCAACACCTGGGCCATGCTGATCGGCGCCACCACGCTGGGCGTGGCCGCGCTGGCGTTGGGCATGCCGTTTGCGCTCGATCCGTCGCCGCGCTACCTGTGGGCGCTGTTATACCTGGCCATCCCCGGCTCGGTGATCGGCTTTACCGCCTACCTGCTGCTGGTCGGGCGCATCGGCCCCGACCGCGCCGCCTATTCCACGGTATTATTCCCCATCGTCGCGTTGACGATTTCAACCATTTACGAAGGCTACCAATGGACGCCGGTCGCGCTGTGCGGGCTGGCGCTGGTGCTCGCTGGGAATGTGCTGGCGTTTCTGCCACCGACCCTGCGGGCCCGCCTCAAGGCAGCCTTCTGATTACTGGAGACTGCATGACCCGATCCGGCTTGTTCGCCCTGCTGGCTTTCACCTTTGCCGCCGCCCACGCCGCTTCGGCCACCGCGCCGGCCGACACCGTCTACCGCAACGGCTACATCTACACGGTCGATGCCAAAGACAGCGTGCAGCAGGCGCTGGCCGTGCGCGGCGGGCGCATCGTCTATGTGGGTAATGACGCGGGCGCCGCCAAACTGCAAGGCAAGAACACCACGGTGATCGACCTGGGCGGCAAAATGCTGATGCCGGGCCTGATCGACGGCCATATGCACCCGCAGTCGGGCGGCAGCCGCCTGCTCAATTGCAGTCTCGACTACGCACCGCTGACGGTGCCGCAATTCCAGCAGCGCATCCAGGCCTGCATCGACAGTGATGTCCGGCTGGGCAAGGCCGACCCGAAGCGCTGGCTAGTGGTGGTCAACTGGTTCCAGCAGGGCATGCTGCCCGACGGCGTGACGACCACCGCCGCCACACTGGACGCCCTCACGACCGACCGGCCAATATTGGTACGCTCGTCGTTCGGCCACTCGCTGCAACTCAACAGCAAGGGCATCGCGGTGGCCGGCATCACGGCCGCCACGCCGGACCCGGCCGGCGGCAAGATCGCGCGCGATGCTGGCGGCCAGGCCACCGGCCTGCTCGAAGACGCGGCACAAGACATGGCCATGAATTTACTGCCGCCGCTCACGGTGGCCGAAAACCTGGCTGCATCGACCAAGGCGCTCGAGGCGATGCGCCGGCAAGGCATCACGTCTTTCCTCGACGCCTACACCGATCCCGAAACCATGACGGCGTTCACCGACCTGCAGCGCCAGGGCAAGCTCACCGCCCGCGCCCACTTTGCCGTACTGATCGACCTCGACAAGGGAAGCACGCCGCAGCGCGCCGTGGCCGACCTGCTGAAACAGAAAAAACAGTTCGACCAAGGCCCGACCACGGTGGCGCCGTCGCTGCAGGTGCGCCACGCCAAGCTGTTCATGGACGGCGTGATCTCGGCGCCGGCCTTTACCGGCGCCATGCTCGAACCATATCTGGTGAACAAGGGCACCGAACAGCAGCCCGACTGGCAGCCGGGCACGAGCAACGGCCCGCCCACCTATTTCTCGCAAACTGCGCTGCGTTCCACGCTCGATGTGCTGGCGCGCGCCGGCATCGATCCGCACATCCACGTCGATGGCGACCGCGCCGTGCGCGAGACGCTCGATGCGATCGCCTGGCTGCGCGGCACGCCGGCCGGCAAGAAAGCGCGCCCGGCGCTGGCCCACGACGAAATCGTGGCCCCAAGCGACTACGCCCGCTTCGCCAAACTCGATGTGACGCCGGTGCTGTCGTTCCAATGGGCCAAGCCGGCGCCCGACACCCTCGGCGCGCTGCAACCCTACATGGGACGGCAGCGCTACCCGCTGGTGCAACCGCAGTCGGTGCTGCTGGACGCCGGCGCGCGCATCGCCTACGGCAGCGACTGGCCGGTCGATCCGCTCGACGAATGGTTCGCCTTGAAAGTGGGCGTGACCCGCACCGCCGCGCCCGACGCGGGCGCCGAATACGCGGGCCGGCTGGGCGACGTGCCAGGCATGCCGCGCGCGGCGGCCCTGCGCGCGATCACGCTCAACGCGGCATACACCTTGCGCCAGGAAAAGCTGACCGGCTCGCTCGAAACCGGCAAGCTGGCCGACCTGATCGTCCTCGACCGCAATTTCTTCACGATACCCGCCGAGGACATCGCCAACATCAAGGTGCTGCAAACGGTGGTGGGCGGCAAGGTGGTGTACCAGGCGGATGCCATGCAGTCGGTCGTACCCTGATCGGTTAAGATGGCGGCCTGATTGTCCGCCCCTGTTACCTCATGCAACTGCTTATCTCCATCCTGATCATTGCCGTCACCGCGCTGGTGGTGTACCGGATCGTCAAATCGAACCCGGCGCAAAAAGTCGCGCTGCCGCCGCTGCCGGCCGCGCCGTACACGCCGGTGCTGCCCGACACGCCGATGGCCCACTACTGGTCCGACGGCGGCCGCTTCCTGGTCGAGGTGGTCAACGAATCGCGCTACCAGCCCGTATTGAAAGCGCTGGCCGGCGAGCATGGCGATGCTGCCGCGCGCGCGCCGCACACGGCGATGCTGTTCTGCGACGACCGCAATGCGTATGAAGACGCGGCGGTGGCCGTGTTCCTGCAAGGGCAGATGGTGGGATACCTGGAAGCCAAGGCGGCGGTGATCTTCCGCGCCCGCCTCAAGCGCGACGGCTTTGCCGGCCAGCTAACCAGCTGCGACGCGCAAGTGCGCGGCGGCGGCCTGTGGCAGACCGCGCGCCTGTCGTACAACGTGGTGCTCGACCTGGAGCCGCTCGAAAAGCGGTAGGCCGAAGCTGCCATTATTTTTTCGAGAATACCAGGTCCCATACACCGTGGCCCAGCTTGATGCCACGGTTTTCGAACTTGGTCAGCGGGCGGTAGGCTGGCTGCGGCGCGTAGCCGTCGGCGGTGTTTTGCAGGCCCTCTTCCGCGCTGAGCACTTCCAGCATCTGCACCGCGTAGTCTTCCCAGTCGGTGGCGCAGTGGATGTAGCCGCCTGGCGCCAGCTTTTGCACCAGCAGTTTGACGAACGGCGCCTGGATCAGGCGGCGCTTGTTGTGGCGCGCCTTGTGCCACGGGTCCGGGAAGAAGATATGCACGCCATGCAGCGAGCCATCGGCAATCATGTGGTTGAGCACCTCGACTGCATCGTGCTGGATCGCCTTGAGGTTGGTGAGGTTCTGCTCGCCGATCAGCTTGAGCAGGCTGCCCACGCCCGGGGTGTGCACTTCCACGCCAATAAAATCTTTGTCCGGCATGGCGGCGGCGATGTGGGCCGTGGTGCCGCCCATGCCGAAGCCGATTTCCAGCACCGTTGGCGCCTGGCGGCCGAATGCCTGCGCGTAATCGAGCGGCGCCTTCTCGTACTTGATCAGGAACTGCTGCTGCTCTTCCAGCGCACGCGCCTGGGCGGTGGACAGGCGGCCGGCGCGGGTGACGAAGCTGCGGATGCGGTGTTCGGTCGGATCGTAGAGCATGCCCCGCGCTGGGGGTTCTTTTGGAGTATCGGAAGACATGGTGGCGGTGCAGTGAAAGAATGAGGCGGCATTATATCAGTGCCGGTCCGTGACAAACCCGCCTGCCATGCCATGTCCGGGCCGCTGTTGCGTGCCGGCGCCGCTGAACAATGCCATCGTGTTATCAATTGATTGACACTGGATTCGAGTTCGGGTTTAATCTCTGCATCCATTTGAAATCGTTTTCAAGCCTCCTTCACCCGCACCTTGCCGACCTACAGCCGACCCATGACCGACATCCGCCACGAATTCACCCAATTTCCGCCATCGTTTACCTGGGGCATTGCGACCAGCGCCTTCCAGATCGAGGGCGCCGCCACCGCCGATGGCAAGGGCGCGTCGATCTGGGACACCTTCAGCCACACCCCGGGCAAGATCATTGACGGCACCAATGGCGATGTCGCGTGCGACCACTACAACCGCTACCCCGAAGACGTGGCGATCATGGCCAGCCTGGGCGTGAACGCCTACCGCTTCTCGATCGCCTGGTCGCGCGTGCAGCCGCAGGGCAAGGGCGCCTGGAACGAAGCCGGCTTCGCGTTCTATGACAAGCTCCTGACCGAACTGGAAAGCAAAGGCATCAGCGCCCACGTTACGCTGTTCCACTGGGACCTGCCGCAGGCGCTGCAGGACGAAGGCGGCTGGCTCAACCGCGATACCGCTTACCACTTTGCCGCATACGCGGCCGAGGTCACGCGCCGCTTCGGCAACCGGGTGAAAACGATTGCAACTCATAACGAGCCATGGTGCACGGCCAACCTCGGCTACGGCAATGCCCAGTTCGCACCGGGCGTGGCCGACATCAAGCAGTCTGTGCAAGTGTCGCACCACCTGCTGCTGTCGCACGGCCTGGCCATGCGCGCCATGCGCGACGTCGCCAGCTCGGCCCAGCTCGGCATCGTGCTGAACCAGTGGCCAGCGCACCCGGCCACCGACAGCGCGGCCGATATCGCCATGGCGGAGTTTGAATACTCGCGCTCGGTGGAATGGTTCATGGATCCGATCTTCAAGGGCCACTACCCGGCGCTGGCGCTCAAGGTCCACGGCGACAACGCGCCGGACGTGCAGGACGGCGACATGGACATCATCTGTGGCAAGCTCGACTTCATGGGCCTGAATTACTATTTCCGCTCGTTCTGCAGCGCCGAAGTGCCGCCGCGCCAGCCCGAAAACAAGCTGGGCACCACCGACATGGGCTGGGAAATTTACCCGGACGGCCTGACCGAACTGCTGCTCAAGCTGCACGCCGACTACGACCTGCCACCGATCTACATCACCGAAAACGGCATGGCCAATGCCGACACCATCGTCGATGGCGAAGTGCCGGACGAGGCCCGCATCGACTTCGTGCTGCGCCACCTGAAGGCCATCAACGACGCCCGCCTGCAAGGCGTCGATGTGCAGGGCTACTTCCTGTGGAGTCTGCTCGACAACTTCGAATGGAACTCGGGTTACGCCAAGCGCTTCGGCATCGTCCACGTCGATTACGTTACCCAGAAGCGCACGCTCAAGCACAGCGCCCTGTGGTACCGCGACTACCTGGTGCAGCAGCGCGCCGGCGGCCAGCTGGAACAAGCCGCATAATCAACCGGGCAACGCAACCGTAGTACCCCTCCGGCGTTCGCGCCGGAGGACCCGCAGAGTGGCCGAAGAGCCTGCCTGCAAAGCTATACTCCGCAGAGAATAACGAGGACGACACCATGCACCAAGAATCCACGCAGCCGCCGGCACCATCGGCGGCCAAGCCGCAGCGCCTGCCGCCCGGCGCCGAGCACCCGTCGCTGCTGGCCGCCATGTTCCGCCCCGGCACGCCAATGTTATGGGTGCCGAGCAGCTATTTCGCCATGGCGCTCACCTACATGATGCTCACCAGCGTGACGTCGATCATGTTCAAGAACCTGGGCATGGACAACGGCAAGGCTGCGGAGTACGCCAGCTACCTGATCCTGGCCTACACCATCAAGCCGCTGTTCGCGCCCTTCGTGGAAATGTACCGGACCAAGAAATTCTTCGTGCTGTGCACGCAGGTCATTGTCGGCATCGGCTTTGCCGGGGTGGCGCTGGCCATGTCGCTGCCCAATTACATGGTGGTGATGGTGTTCCTGTTCGGCCTGCTGTCGCTGGTGGGCGCGACGCAGGACATCGCGTCCGACGGCGTGTACGTCACCTCGCTCGACTCGCGCGCGCAATCGCTGTTCTGCGGCATCCAGAGCCTGAGCTGGAATGTCGGCCCCATCGTCGCCTCGGGCGGCATGGTGTACCTGAGCGGCTGGCTGCACACCCGGTATTTCGGCCACCCGGCCGGCGAGTTCGGCCCGCAGTGGATCGAATCGTGGCGCGTGATTTTCTTCATCGTTGCCGCCATCATCATCGTCTCGGCCATCTGGCACGCGCGCGTGATGCCGGACGGCGCCAAGGCCGAGAACGCCCCCAAGTCGGTTGGCGAAGCCGGTTTCATCCTGTGGGATTCGTTCGTCACCTTCTTCCAGAAGCGCGACGTGTGGCTGATGGTGGGCTTTGCCTTCCTGTTCCGCCTCAGTATCGGCCTGCTGGAAAAGATCGGCCCGTTCTTCATGGTCGATCCGGTCGCCAAGGGCGGCCTGGGCCTGTCCAATGAGTTGCTGGGACTGGTGTACGGGACGTATGGCCTGATCGCCGTGCTGGTGGGTTCGCTGCTGGGCGGTATTTTCGTCTCGCGCCGGGGCCTGCCGTCCACCCTGTTCATCCTGTGCTGCGCGGTGAACATTCCAAACGTGACCTTCCTGCTGATGGCCATGTACCAGCCGGAGAGCCTGTGGGTGATCAGCGCCGGCGTGGCGATCGAAAAATTCTTCTACGGTTTCGGTTCAGTGGGCTTCATGATCTACCTGATGCAGCAGCTGGCGCCAGGCAAGTACAGCACCACCCACTACGCATTCGGCACCGGCCTGATGGGCTTGTGCATGATGGTGACCGGCGTGGTAAGCGGCCACCTGCAACAGGCGCTCGGCTATGTGCATTATTTTTGGCTGGTGATGGCGGCAACCATCCCGTCATTCCTGGTGACGTGGTTCGCGCCGTTCCATCACAAGGACTGAGCGACCGCCCGGAGGTCCTCGGCGCGCACCTGGCGCTCGGGGCTCAGCACGCGGGCGATCACCTGCGGGTTGAGCCCGATGTTTTGCAGCATTTCCACCGCACCGGGGGTGCCGATGTCGCGCTGCACCTGCAAGGCCTGGCGCACGATAAAATCGAAGGAGTGCCAGCCTGCCGTTTCTGATGTCTGCGACGTTTCCGGCCGTCGCTGCCGCCTGTCGAGCTCGGGAATCATGGCGCTCTCCTGTTTGACCAGGCGCCAGCTTAGCGCAAGCGCCGCCGTCGTGCACGCATGCTTCAGGCGTGCGCGCTTACTTGCATGCCGCATTGGACATCGAAGCGGCCTCGCCAGCCGGTACCTGTACCCCGTTCTTTGCGCCCAGCTTCTGCAACTCGCCCGCGCGCACCATCTGGCCAAACAGCAGGTTGTACTGCTGGCGTGCGGCGCTGAACTTCGGCATGCGCGGAAACGCCAGGTAGCCGTCGATGCGGCCGATGTCGGGGCACAGCACGGTAAGCGTGCCGTCCAGGCGCAATTGCCCTACCAGCGCATCGGTATTGCGCTGGTTGCTGGCAAACAGGTCCACGCGCCCCAGCGCCAGCATGCGCAAGCCGTTATCCACCTGCGATACCTCGCCCAGGTCGAACAGCGGCCGCGCCACGTCGAAACTGTCGCCATAGTGCCAGCCGCGCACTGCCACCACGCGCTTGCCCGCCAGGCTGCGGAAGTCGCCGTGCCAGGTGGCGCCGCCCTTGCTGCGCGCATAAAACACCAGGCGGTCGCGGTAAAACGGCTGGTCGAGGAAGTCGAAGCGCTTGAGCCGCTCGGCCGACCGGTAGGGACCGACCAGGATATCGGCCTGGCCGCGCTCCACCATCGCCTGCGCGCGCGGCCAGGGATAGAACTGGAAGCGCACGGTGTCGCCGGCGCGCGCGGCCAGCGTACGCAGCACATCCACCGCCAGACCGGTGGGCCGGCCCGCCGCATCCTGCTCGTACACGAGGTGAAAGCTGGCCCCGACCGCCACCCGCTCGATGGCGACGGCGGGCGACCACACGCCAGCGCTGAGCAGTACGGCAAGAAACCAGTTCGTTACCCGCATCCCTTTGTCTTTCCGATAAGAAACCATTGCATGGTAGCACAGCATGTTGGGCGATGCTGGCCTGTGTTGTCCCGCAAGTGACCCGCTATTTTTAGCGGGCGCACGATTGGATCGACAGGGTCGGATGGGCAAAGCTTGAGTATGATGATTCTATGAGGTCTAAAGCAACTTTTGCATAATTTTCGGCAACGTCCAAACATTCCGCCGCGTCACACTACAGTACAAGGAAATGCGCCATGGCTAGCAAGATTTTACGGTCCAGCAGCGTCGGCAGCGAGCCGGGCCCGGACTCTTCGGCGTCGGACCTGGAAGACATCCGCCGCCAGATAGAGGAGCGGCTCAGCCAGTCCCTGCCCGACCACGGCCGCGCCGATCCGCTCACGGCGGCCATGCGCGCCGCCACGCTCGGCACCGGCAAGCGCATGCGTCCGCTGCTGCTGATGCTGGTCGCGCGCGACCTCGGCTGCACCTCGCCGGCACTGCTCGACGCCGCCTGCGCGGTGGAACTGGTGCACGCCGCCTCGCTGATCCTCGACGATCTGCCCTGCATGGACGACGCCAGGCTGCGCCGTGGCCTGCCCACCGTGCACCGCCAGTTCGGCGAACACGTCGCCATCCTGGCATCGGTCGCCCTGCTCAGCCGGGCATTCCAGCTGCTGTCGCAAGCGCCCGACATTCCGGCCCACGTGCGCACCCGGCTGGTCGGTGCGCTGGCCGACACGGTCGGCGCCCAGGGCCTGGTGCGCGGCCAGTTCCTCGACCTGCATGGCAATCCGCAGCGTTCGCTCGACGACATCGCCCGCACCAACGAACTGAAAACCGGCGTGCTGCTGGGCCTGTCGGTGGAAATGGCCGCCATCATCGCCGAGGCCGACGAGCGCGTGCTGCAGGCGCTGCGCGCATTCGCGCTGTCGGCCGGCCAGGCGTTCCAGATCAAGGACGACCTGCTGGACGACACCGACGCCGCCATCACCGGCAAGGATGCCGGCCAGGACGCCGGCAAGGCCACCTTCAACGCCACGCTGGGCCGAGAGCGCACGGCCGGCCGCCTGGCCGACCACCTGCGCGAGGCCGACACCTACCTGAGCGACGCCATCGGCGGCAAGCAGGGCACGCGCGGCTTGGTAGGCACGCTGTTCCGCAACGCCGGGCCACTGGCCGCTGCGCGCGCGTCGTGACCGACGGGCAGGTCGCAGCGGCCGGCCTGCGGCAGGCTGGCGCAGGGACGCCTGCGCTTATACCCGCGTCCGGCACGGGCGCGCCTGCGTTTCCGCGCCACGCTGGCGTGGTAGCGCCGGCCGTGCCACCAGTGACGGGGCCCGAGGCGTCCGCATCGGCGTACCCGCCAGGCTTGGTGGCGCCGATCGCACCACCACCAGCAGGCTTACAGACGTCCACATCGGCGCGCCCGCCAGGCGTGGCGGCGTCAATCTGCCCGCACCATTTCGGCGTGGTGGCGCCGGCGTTTCCAAGTCACTTCAGCGCGCTGGCCGCGCTGGCTGGCGAACTGGTACGTCGCGGCCACCGCGTGACATTCCTGCACCGGCCTGATGCTGCCGCCTACCTTGGCACCAGCATTGCCGACGCATTGAACGGGGGGGCCGGCCACGCGGTGGGCAGTGGCGCTGGTTACGTGGGGGCGCATCGCGCAAGCCGCCCTGGCGCCGCCGCCCCTCTTGTTCCCGGCATCGCTTTTTACGCGCTGGGCGCCCAGCGCTTTCCGCCCGGCTCGCTGGCAGCGGCGCTGCGCCGTGCCGCCAATCCCGGCAGCCCGCTGGGCCTGCGCAAGGTCATCCTCGACATGGCCGACGCCACCGACATGCTGTGCGAAGAGCTGCCCGCCGCCATCGAAGCGCTGCGCATCGATGCCCTGCTCGGCGACCAGATGGAAGCGGCAGCCGGCCTGGTGGCCGAGGCGCTGCAACTGCCGTTCGTCTCGGTCGCGTGCGCCCTGCCCGTCAACCGCGAAGCAGCCGTACCGCTGCCGGTGATGCCGTTCGGTTACGACGCCAGCGCGCGCGGCCTGCAAATGGTGGCGGGCAGTACCAGCGTGTACGACTGGATCATGACACCGCACCGGCGCGCCATCGAACGCCAGGCGCGCAACCTGGGGATCTCCCCGCGCGACGCCATGCACGAGTGCCTGTCGCCGCTGGCGCAGATCAGCCAGACGATCGCCGGCTTCGATTTCCCGCGCCGGCACCTGCCCGACCATTTCCACCACGTCGGCCCATTGCGTGCCGGTGCCGGAGTCCACCCGGCCATCACGCCACTGCCCGCTTTCGATCCGGACCGGCCGCTGGTGTTCGCCTCGCTCGGCACCTTGCAGGGCCAGCGCTTCGCCGCCTTCGAGCGCATCGCCAGGGCCTGCCGCGCGCTGAATGTACAGCTGCTGGCGGCCCACTGCGGCGGCCTCGATGCCCACCAGTCAAAAGCAATCGAACAGGCCGGCACACCGGGCGCCACCACCGTGTACGCCTACGCGCCACAGCAGGCAGCCCTGGCCCGGGCCGACGCCGTGGTCACCCACGCCGGCCTCAATACCGTCATGGATGCGATCGCCACCAGCACGCCGATGCTGGCGCTGCCGATCGCCTTCGACCAACCGGGCGTGGCCGCGCGCGCGTGCCATGCAGGCATAGGCCGGCGGGCATCGGCGCGCATCACCGGCGCGGGCGCACTGGCGGCGCACCTGCGCGTCCTGCTCGATGATCCGTCGTACCAGCGCCGCCTGGCGCCGTTATCGAGCGAACTGGCCCATGCTGGCGGCGCCACGCGCGCGGCAGATATCGTTGAACAGGCCCTGGCTGGCGTATCGGCAGGAGCGCCAACGTGAACACCAGCCCTGATAATGCCCGCAGGAGCCTCAGCATGAGTGTCAACACGAGCGCCAGCCCTGGCAACACCGACAGGAGCATCGGCATGAGCGCCGACACGAGCACGAGCCCTGGACACGCGAGCCGGAGCATCGGCATGAGCACCGACACGAGCACGAGCCCTGGACGCGCGAGCCGGAGCGTCGGCATGAACGCACCCGTGATCGCGCGGACCGGACGACCGACATGAGTACGGGCACCAGCGCCACGCTGAACGCGAAGCCGTATGACCTGATCCTGGCTGGCGGCGGCCTGGCCAATGGCCTGATCGCCTGGCGCCTGCGCACGGCGCGCCCTGACTTGCGCATCCTGCTGCTGGAACAGGATGCGCAGATCGGCGGCAACCACACCTGGTCGTTCCACGACAGCGACCTCGATGACGCCCAGCGCGCCTGGCTCGCGCCACTGGTCTCGGCCCGCTGGCCGCGCTACGAGGTGATCTTCCCGGAGCTGAATCGCACGCTGACCGGCGGCTACGCCAGCATCGCATCCGACGATTTCGCCGGCGTGCTCACGCCGATACTGGGCGACACGCTGCGCACCAACACCACCATCGCCTCGCTCACCCCTACCTCGGTCACGCTGGTCGATGGCACCGTACTGCATGCGGGCGCCGTGATTGACGGTCGCGGCCCGGCCCCCAGCGACCGGCTGGCGCTGGGCTTTCAGACTTTCCTCGGCCAGGAAGTACGCGTGGCCGCACCGCACGGCTTGACGGCGCCGATCCTGATGGACGCCAGCGTGGCCCAGCAAGGCGGCTACCGCTTCGTGTACGTGCTGCCGTTCGGGCCGGACCGGCTGCTGATCGAAGACACCCATTACGTCGATGCCCCGGAACGTGATCCCGAACGGCTGCGCGCCAACATCGCCGCCTATGCCGCCGCGCGCGGCTGGACCATCGTCGACGTGCTGCGCGAAGAACGCGGCGCGCTGCCGATCACCCTGGCGTCCGACCACGACGGCTACTGGGACGACCTGCGCGGCCAGCCGAGCAGCGGCCTGCGCGCAGGCCTGTTCCATCCGACCACCGGCTACTCGCTGCCGCACGCGGTGCGACTGGCTGAACGCATCGCACAGCAACCAGACCTGCGCGCGCCGGCGCTGTTTGCCGCCATCCGCGCGCACGCCACCGGCGAGTGGCGCCGTCAGCGCTTTTTCCGCCTGCTCAACCGCATGCTGTTTTTGGCCGGCGAAGCCGACCACCGCTGGCGCGTGATGCAGCGCTTTTATACGCTGTCGGCGCCCCTGATTGCCCGCTTCTATGCCGGCCGCCCGACGCTCGGCGACCAGCTGCGCGTGGTGTCCGGCAAACCGCCGGTGCCCGTGGGTCAGGCCGTGGCAGCGGCACTTAAAACTCAACCTCAACAAATCAGGACCTCCGCATGAACCAAGCAAAACAGGCCGTGGTGATCGGCGCCGGCTTCGGCGGCCTCGCGCTCGCCATCCGCCTGCAGGCCGCCGGCATCCAGACCACGCTGCTCGAACAACGCGACAAACCGGGCGGCCGCGCCTACGTGTACCACGACCAGGGTTTTACGTTTGACGCCGGCCCTACCGTGATCACCGATCCGTCCGCCCTCGAAGAACTGTTTACGGCCGCCGGCAAGCGCCTGTCCGACTACGTCGAAATGCTGCCGGTGACGCCGTTCTACCGCCTGTGCTGGGAAGACGGCAGCCACTTCGATTACGCCAACGACCAGGAAGCACTGGACCGCCAGATCCACGCGCGCAACCCGGACGACGTGGCCGGCTACCAGCGCTTTCTCGCCTACTCGAAAGCCGTGTTCGACGAGGGTTATCTGAAACTGGGCGCGGTGCCGTTCCTGTCGATCCGCGACATGGTGGCCGCCGGCCCGCGACTGGCCAAGCTCGAAGCGTGGAAGAGCGTGTACGGCATGGTGTCGCGCTTCATCAAGGACGAGCAGCTGCGCATGGCGTTCTCGTTCCACTCGCTGCTGGTCGGCGGCAATCCGTTTGCCACCTCGTCGATCTACACGCTGATCCATGCGCTCGAGCGCAAGTGGGGCGTGTGGTTCCCGCGCGGCGGCACCGGCGCCCTGATCAACGGCATGGTCAAGCTGTTCGAGGACATCGGCGGCAAGATCGAACTCAATGCCAAGGTGGCGGCGATCGACACGGCCGGCAACCGCGTGACCGGCGTGCGGCTGGAAGACGGCCGTGCCTTTGCTGCGCAGGCGGTGGCGTCGAACGCCGACGTGGTGCACACGTACGGCAAGCTGCTGGGCCAGCACCCGCGCGGCCCGGCGCAAGCGAAAAACCTGGCCGGCAAGCGCCATTCCAATTCGCTGTTCGTGCTGTACTTCGGCCTGAACCACCACCACAGCCAGCTGCAGCACCATACCGTGTGCTTCGGCCCGCGCTACCAGCCGCTGATCACGGAAATCTTCAACGGCAAAACGCTGGCCGAAGATTTTTCCCTGTACCTGCACGCGCCGTGCGTGACCGATCCGTCGCTGGCGCCCCCCGGTTGCGGCAGCCATTACGTGCTGGCGCCCGTGCCGCACCTGGGCAATGCCGACATCGACTGGGACGTGGAAGGCCCGCGCTACCGCGACCGCATTCTCGCCTACCTGGAAGAGCGCTACATGCCGGGCCTGCGCAGCCAGCTGGTTACCAGCCGCTTCTTCACGCCGTTCGATTTCCGCGACCAGTTGAACGCCCATGTCGGTTCGGCGTTCTCGCTGGAGCCTATCCTCACCCAAAGCGCGTGGTTCCGTCCGCACAACCGCGATGCCGACCTGGCCAACCTGTACCTGGTGGGCGCCGGTACCCACCCGGGTGCCGGTGTACCCGGCGTGGTCGGTTCGGCCAAGGCCACCGCCGGCCTGATGATCGCGGAACTGGCGGGGACGGCGCGATGAACGAAGCGTTGATGGACCACGCCACCGAGACCATCAAGGTGGGCTCGAAAAGCTTTGCGGCCGCCGCCACGCTGTTCCCGGCCGACGTGCGGCGCAGCGTACTGATGCTGTACGCGTGGTGCCGCCATTGCGACGACGTGGTCGATGGCCAGGAACTGGGCTTCGCGCCGGCTGCCGCAGCCCCCGCGCACGACGCGTATGCCGAACTGGCCACGCTGGAAGAACAAACGCGGCGTGCCTATGCGGGCGAGCCGATCACCGAGCCGGCGTTTGCGGCCTTCCAGGAAGTGGCGCTGGGCCACGCGATTGCGCCGCAATACGCGTACGACCATCTGGCCGGTTTTGCCATGGACGTGCACGACGCGCAATACGAAACCATCGACGACACGCTGCGCTACTGCTACCACGTGGCCGGCGTGGTGGGCCTGATGATGTCCACCATCATGGGCGCCAAGGATGCGGATGTGCTGGACCGCGCCTGCGACCTGGGCCTGGCCTTCCAGCTCACCAATATCGCGCGCGACATCGTCGCCGACGCGGACATCGGCCGCTGCTACCTGCCAGCCGCCTGGTTGCGCGAGGCCGGCATCCCGCCATCCGAACTGGCGCTGCCCGAACACCGGGCGGCGCTGGCCACCGTGGCGGCACGGCTGGTCGATTATGCGGAACCGTATTACGACTCGGCCAATGAAGGCATCGTCGCGTTACCCCTGCGCTCGGCGTGGGCGATCGCCACTGCGCGCAATGTCTATCGGCAGATCGGCATCGAGGTCAAGGCGCGTGGCGCGCACGCGTGGGACGAACGGGTCGGTACGTCGAAAGCGGCCAAGCTGTGGTTGCTGGCCAAGGGGGGCGTGAGTGCCCTTACTTCGAGGTTGCGGAAGACGCAGCAGCGTCCTGCGGGCCTGTGGCAGCGTCCTCCGCCGGAACGGCGTCGCGCTGAAGACGGCCTTCGAGCGCCCCGCCATGCAGCGCCTGCAGCTGGCGCTTGAGCTCGGCCACGGGCGGCGCATACAGGAAGCCAAACGACACCGCGCCGTGCTTGCCCGGCACCGCGTGGTGCATGCGGTGGGCCTGGTACAGGCGCTTGAGGTAGCCGCTGCGCGGCGTGTACGAAAACGGCCAGCGCCGATGCACCAGGCCGTCGTGGGCGATGAAGTACAAGGCGCCGTAGGCGGTCATGCCGGCGCCGATCCATTGCAGCGGCGCGTGGCCTTCGGTGCCGAAATAAATCAGGGCGATGGCCACACTGGCAAACACCACGGCAAACAGGTCGTTTTTCTCGAACCAGCCGGTGCGCGGCTCGTGGTGCGACTTATGCCAGCCCCAGCCGAAGCCGTGCATGATGTATTTGTGCGCGACGATGGAAAACAGTTCCATGAACACCACGGTCAGCAATACGATAGCTGTATTCAATAACATCGCCACTCCAACACACTCAACACACTTATTACACAAGGAAAACCATATGCGTACAGCCTACCACAAGCCCTCCTTCTCTCGCGCCATGCTGTGGCTGGCCTGCGCCCTGTGTGCGGGGTCGGCCTCGGCCGCCAGCGTCGAAGTGAAAGTGAGCGGCGTGGCCGGCGGCAAGGGCAAGATCAATGCCGCCGTCTGCGACAAGGAACACTTCCTCAAGGATTGCACGTACTCCGGCTCGGCGCCGGCGCAAGCGGGCCAGACCACCGTCACCATCGACAACGTACCCAAGGGTACGTGGGCCGTGCTGGTGTACCAGGATGAAAACCAGAACAACAAGCTCGACCGCAATTTCATTGGCGTGCCGAAGGAAAATTATGCGTTCAGCCGCGATGCGCGCGGCAAGTTCGGTCCTCCCGACTTTACCGATGCGGCCATCGAGATCGGTGACGACAAGGTGGTGGTGCCGGTCACGCTGAAATAAAAAAAAGCCCCCACGGCAAACCGCAAGGGCTGAAGACCACAGACAACACTGGATCACATGCCATGCATAAGCCATGAAATCGTTTTCATACTACCGAGTATCGGTTAAGGCTGTCAACGTCAGTTTGGTGACAATGTTGTTTGGTGGTCAGCTTTTTGCCGTTGCGCCCAGGCGCGCGCTGGCGGCAATCACCAGCATCGCGCAGCCGAGGCCCGCAAACGCCAGGTTCAGGCTCGACGCGTGGGCCACAAAACCGATCACTGCCGGTCCGGCCAGGATGCCGGCGTAGCCGAGCGTGGTAATGGCGCCAATCGCCAGTCCGGCCGGCATGGCCTGCTGGTTGCCGGCGGCGGTAAACAGGATCGGCACCACGTTCGAGGCGCCCAGGCCCACCAGCAAAAAGCCCAGCAGCGCCAGCGGCACCGAACTGGCCATCACGGCCGTGAAGAAGCCAAGCGCGCCGCACAGGCCGCCCAACAGCAGCACCCGCTTGCCGCCAAGCCGTGCCACCACGCGGTCGCCGGTCAGGCGGCCGATGGTCATGGCCACCGCGAACGCGGCGTAACCGAGGCCGGCGCGCGCCGCATCCATGCCCTGCTCGGCGGTGAGCAGCAACGCGCTCCAGTCGAGGATGGCGCCTTCGGCCAGGAAGCACAAGAAGCACAGCACGCCGATGAAAATCACGGCGCCGTGCGGCACCACGAACACCGGCGCCTCGCGGTCAGCCGCTTCCGGCTCGCGCAGGAAATGCGGCGCGCCGAACAGCAGCGACAGCGCCACCAGCGCGGCCACGATCACCGTGGCCAGCACCGGGCTCAAGCCCAGCCACAGCATGGCCGCCATCAGGCCGGCGCCGACGAAACCACCGACGCTGAACAGGCCGTGGAAGCCCGACATCAACCGTCCGCCGCTCTCGCGCTCGACGATCACGGCTTGCACATTCATGGCCACGTCCAGCGCTCCGAGCGAGGCGCCAAAGCCGAATAGCGCGCAACCGAGCGCCAGCGGCGTGGGCGCGAACGCCAGCGCGGGCAGGATCAGGCACACGCACAAGCCTGCCACCAGCATCACGATGCGGCAGCCGTAGCGCGACGTCATCAGGCCAATCGCCGGCATCGCCATCAGCGACCCGGCGCCCAGGCACAGCAGCAGCAAGCCGAGGTCCGCCTCACCAAGTCCCAGCCGCGCCTTGGCAAACGGCACCAGCGGCGCCCACGCCGCCATGGCAAGGCCGGAGGCGAGAAAGGCGAGACGGGTGGACAGGCGTTGCTGGGGACCGACGTGCATGGGGATTCCGGGAGGTGAGCGAAGTGAACCGTGAAGTATACGGCAACATCGCTTGGGGCGTGCAACGTGGCAAGAAACCTGCTATAACTGTGGTGTCGAAAGAGTGCAGACCAGATGGTAGCCCGGTCACCGCCCCGCCCCGGGGTGGCAGCTTTTCCCTACAGGGTATCCGCGACACCTGATCCGGCTTTTGCCGGTAGTCCAGGTGTGCCTGCGGCATCCGTCCTTTCGTAGGCACGCCTTTCTTAAACTTTGAGAAAGACAGCGACATGAATCTGACCAATAACACCATCCTTATCACCGGCGGCGCTGCTGGCATTGGCTTTGCGCTGGCCCGCGCCCTGGCGTTGCGCGGCAACCGCGTGATCATCTGCGGCCGCAACCAGGCGGCGCTGGACTCGGCCCAGGCGCAGGTACCGGAACTGGTCACGCGCGTATGCGACCTCAACGACAGCGCCAGCCGGGACGCGCTGGTCGGGTGGCTCCGCGCCGCCCACCCCGACCTCAATGTGCTGGTCAACAACGCCGGCGTGCAATACCGGCGCCAGCTGGTCGAGCCAGATGCGCTCGATGACCTGGAGCTGGAAGTGGCCACCAACTTCACCACGCCGGTGCTCCTGATCGGCGCCCTGCTGCCAACGCTGCAACGCCACCCGTCGGTGATCATCAATGTCAGTTCTGGCCTGGCGTTTGCGCCGATGGCCGACGTGCCCGTGTATTGCGCGACCAAGGCTGCGCTGCACTCGTACACGCTGAGCCTGCGCCACCAGTTGCGTCACACCAGCGTGCGGGTGGTGGAAATGGCCCCGCCCATCGTCGATACCGGACTGGGCGGCGGTGCGCGCAGCAGCGGCACGACCAGCGCGCCGATGATGTCGGCCGGCGACTTCGCCGCCGACGCGCTGGCCCAACTGGCCACCGGCCAGGACGAGGTGCTGGTGGGCCTGTCGGCCGGTTCGCGCAAGATGGGCGAGGCGCTGTTTGCGCGCATGAACGGCGCGTGAGGTAAATGGGCGCACGATGGTGACAGGAACTGGCACCAGCGTGCGCTACATTGAAGCCTTACCAGCCCAACAGTGAGCATGACCATGATGAAACGACTCGAGTACCAGCAATACGGCGGCCCGCAAGTGATGCGCGTGGCCCCTTTCACCCTGGATGTTCCAGGCAAGGGCCAGGTGGCAGTGCGCGTCACCTCTGCCGCCATCAACCCGATCGACTGGAAAATGCGCCAGGGCGACATGAAAATCGTCACCGGCAAGCGCTTCCCGCGCGCCATGGGCATGGACCTGGCCGGCACGGTGCTGGCGGTGGGGCCGGGCGTAACCCGCTTCCAGGTTGGCGATGAAGTGTTCGGCCAGTCGCGCTTCAAGGAATGCGGCGCGCTGGGCACGGCCGTCATCGCCAACGAAAACGCGCTGGCGCGCAAGCCCGCCGGTCTCGACTTCGACCAGGCCGCCTGCCTTGGTTCACCCGGTATCACGGCCTGGAATGCGCTGTTCGACAAGGCCGGTCTGACCGCCGGCCAGCAGGTGTTCATCAACGGCTGCATGGGCGCGGTGGGTGAAGCGGCGGTGCAACTGGCGCGCAGCGCCGGCGTGCGCGTCGCGGGCACGTGCAGCGAGGCCGACATGGAACGGGCGCGCGCGCTCGGTGTCGAGCAGGTGTACGATTACCGCCGCACCGATTTGACCGGCATTGCCACCCGCTACGACGCCGTGTTCGACACGGCCGCCAATCTGACCGGTGCGGTCGGCTTCGGCCTGCTCAAGCCGGGCGGCGTGCTGCTGGACCTGCATCCCACGCCGGGCAAGTTCCTGCGCGCCGTGTTCAACCGCCAATTGAAACTGGTGCTGTGCACGCCGCGCGCCGAATTGCTCGACCAGCTGGAGCGCAAGGCCGGCGACGGCGCGCTGCGCCTGACAATCGGCAAGGTCGCACCGCTTGATGACGCCATCGCCATAATCACGGCGTTGGAACAGGGACAACGGCTGGGCGGCAAGGCCGTCATCAGGATGGATCGACCATGACGCGCAGCCACCGCTTGCAGGACCTGATGCAGGTGATGCGACGCCATCGCGGCACGGTGGCGGGCGCGGTGCTGGCGCGCGAGACCGGCGTGTCGCTGCGCACGCTGCGGCGCGACATCGCCACCCTGCAAACCATGGGCGCCGATATCGCCGGCGAAGCGGGCGTGGGCTACCTGCTAAAACCCGGCTACACCCTGCCGCCGCTCACCTTTACCGAAGAAGAACTGCAGGCGCTGGTAGCGGGCGCGCAATGGGTAAGCCGCCACACCGACGAGGGCCTGGCGCGCGCCGTGCACAACGCGCTGGCCAAGATCGACGCCGTGCTCACGCCCGAGCTGCGCCGCACCCTCGACGACAACGCGCTCTACATCAGCCGCCACCAGGACCATGCCAGCGTGGACCTGGGCCGCCTGCGGCGCGCGGTGCGCGAACAGCGCAAGGTACTCATCAGTTCGCTCGACGATGCCGCGCCGCGCACCGCCACCGTACTCTGGCCGGTGATGCTGGGCTTTGTGGAAGCGCGCTGGTCGGTGGCGGCGTGGTGCGAAACCAGCGGCGCATTCCGCGTGCTGCGCGTGGACCGCATCGCCACGCTCGAGTTTCTCGACGAGTGCTACCCGGGCCACCGGCGCCAACTGGTCAAGCAATGGCGTACGGACGTCAACAACCCATGCACCCGGCGCGATTGCGGTTGATGTTGTGTTGTCAAACTAACTTCGCCCAAAGTTGGTGCGCGAACATACGATGGGTCATCCTTGCCCCATGATCGGTCCTGCCTGATAACACAATCATAAGGAGCAATCATGCAAGCACAACCCGCAGGACCAGGGACCACGGTGGTCAGCCGTGAATCCAGTGACAATTTATCTTCGGGCGTCTCGTGGGGGGCCATCCTGGCCGGCGCCGCAGCGGCCGCGGCCCTGTCGTTCATCCTGCTGATACTCGGCATGGGCCTCGGCCTGTCGTCGGTGTCGCCGTACGAATACAACAACGGCGGCGCACTCGGCACTGCCGCCATCGTCTGGATCGCCTTCACCCAGCTTGCCGCTGCCGGCATCGGCGGCTACATGGCCGGCCGCCTGCGCGCCAAGTGGGCCGGCGTGCAAAGCGATGAAGTGCACTTCCGCGACACCGCCCACGGGCTGCTGGCCTGGGCCGTGGCCACGCTGGTGACCGTTGCCGTACTCGCTGGCGGCATGCGCGCTGCCATCGGCGGCGCCATCGACACCGCCGGCGCCGCCGCACCAGCCGTGACGGCCGGTGTGGCAGCTGCCGGTGCCAGCGACGACGGTACCAACTACTTCTCCGACATGGTGCTGCGCTCGCCAAACGGCACGCCAGCGACCGACGCCGAACGCGCCGAGATCAACCGCATCCTGCTGGCCGACCTGGCCAACGGCAAAATCAACGCCGACGACCGCAACTACCTGGCGCAAACCATCGCCAAGCGCACCGGTCTGACCCAGGCCGAAGTCGAACAGCGCGTGGACCTGATCTACGCCCAGGCCAAGCAGGCTGCTGCCGACGTCAAGGCCAAAGCCAAGGCTGCGGCTGAAGAAGCGCGCAAAGCCGCCGCCCACTCGGCCCTGTGGATGTTCGTGGCCCTGCTGCTGGGCGCCTTCGTAGCCAGCCTGCTGGCTACGGTCGGCGGCCGCCACCGTGACCATGCCCGCGTGTACGTACGCACCACAATTTAATCGAAGGAGAACACCATGCGCTCGATATTGTTACTGCTGATCGGCATTCCGCTGCCCATCGTGATTCTGATTGCGTTGTTCGTGCATTGATTTTTTGCTGACGACGTAGCAGGGCTTCAAGCTGCGCCCTCGTGGTTCTTTGGACTGCGGGGGCGTTGTGCCGTTTACGACGAAGTATGCTAAGGTAATACCTGTCAATACTATAGATGGAACTCGACATGACAGCCAACATTGCCCGGCCAGTATCGGTCAAGCTGGACCCGGAAACCCGCGCCCGCTTGGAGCTGCTTGCGCAGTCCCGCCGCAGAACTCCGCACTGGATGATGCGCGAAGCCGTTGCGCAGTACCTGGAGCGCGAAGAGAAACGCGAATCCTTTCGACAAGACACCCTTAAAGCATGGGAAGAATTTCAGGCCACGGGTTTGCATGCCACCGCCGAAGAAGCCGATGCATGGCTGGCACAGCTGGCTGAAGGCAACGACATCGAGCCCCCGGAATGCCACCGCTGATCTGGTCACCACCGGCGCTGCGCGATGTGCAGCGCCTGTATCGCTTCCTGGCAGACAAAAATCCGGGGGCTGCGAAGCGTGCTGTCCAAGCGATCAGGCAAGGTGTAACGGTCTTGGAAAAGCGGCCGCAGATCGGTAGGCCAGTGGAGGATATGGATGAAGCATTCCGCGAATGGCAAATCGATTTCGGGGACAGCGGCTATGTGGTGCGGTATCGCGTGGCGACTTCTGCGGTGACGATCTTGGCGGTGCGACACCAGAAGGAAGCTGGCGGCTGAGGCGCCTGGAGCGGGTGAAGGGAATCGAACCCTCGTATGAAGCTTGGGAAGCTGCCGTTCTACCATTGAACTACACCCGCGTGCCCCGCATTTTACGCGCTGGCGGTAAACAACACCAGCATCACCGCTAAACATGGGCGCCAGGCAAACCGATCGCTTGAACACCCTGCCCCCACCCGCTACATTGTGCGCAACTCACCTCAAGCGGATCCCCCCTATGCGCTTCACCACCCATCTGGCCGCCGGCCTGTTCGCCCTCTCGGCAATATTCACGACCTGCGCCACCGCCGCCCCGCTGCGTACCGCACCGGTCGATCCGGCCGCCACACCGAAAACCCGCGCCATCTATACGTACTTGCGCAACACCTGGGGCAAGTCCGTCATCGCCGGCCAGTCCGATCTGAGCTGGGACGACAGCATCGACATGGCCGAGCGCGTGCATGCGGACACCGGCAAGTACCCGGCCCTGATGGGCTACGACTTCATGGACTATGGCAAGACCGGTCCCGGCCAGTCGGGCCAGCACCAGGTCGAGGAGGCGATCGCCTTTGCCGCCAGGGGCGGCCTGGTGAGTTTTCACTGGCACTGGCGCGATCCGGCGCTGCTCGGGACGGCGCAGGTGAACCAGGCGAATTTCTATGCCGGCGGCGGCGATCCGGCCAAGCGCACCAGCTTCACCATTCCCATGGCCGATGGCAAGCTCGATCGGCGCAGCCCGGCATTCGGGCAGCTCAACGACGGTATCGACCTGGTCGCCGTGCAGCTCAAGCGCTTGCAAGATGCCGGCGTCACCGTGCTGTGGCGCCCGCTGCACGAGGCGGCCGGCAGTCATGGCGAGGGATGGTTCTGGTGGGGACGCGTGCGCACCGATGGCCAGTCCGCCGCCACGGCCCATATCGCGCTATGGCGACATATGTACGACCGGCTGGTGCGCGTGCATGGCTTGCACAACCTGATCTGGGTGTGGAACGGCCAACACGCAGCGTGGTATCCGGGTGACGACGTGGTCGATATCGTCGGCTACGACGTCTATGACACCACCGACAACCGCACCTACCGCTCGCAGATCGAGACCTACCGCAACACCGCCGCCATGACGGGTGAACCCAAGCCGGTGGCGCTAACCGAAACCAGCTATATACCCGATCCCGATGCGATGGCGAAAGATGGCGCGTGGTGGTTGTGGTTCATGGTGTGGAACGATGGCGGCGGGCCGGCAGGGGTGACCGATGCCAACAACTTCTGGACCGGCGAGCAGTACAACACCAGTGCCCACAAGCGCGAGGTGTACCGGCATCCGCATGTGATCACGCTCGACAAACTGCCGCGCTTTCAGTATCCCTGAGTCGGCCAGGCCGGCGGTATGCTGCCCGCCGCCGCCAGCGTGGGCGCCACCGCCTCCAGCATGATGTCGCGCAGGCGCTGCGTCACCGGCGCCGGCTGCGCTTCCGCTTGCAACAGCGTGATGCCGATGGTCGGCAACGGCGGCAAGGCGGACGGCGGTAACAAGCGCACGGTGGCAGGCACGCCCACCGCCGTGCGCACCGTCACGCCAAGGCCGGCGGCCACCGCCGCCCACACCCCGGACAAGCTGGTACTGGTGAACGCGATGCGCCAGGCGATGCCGGCCCGGTCCAGCGCGTCGATGGCGGCCGCCCGCATCAGGCATGGCGCATCGAGCACCACCAGTGGCAGTGGCGCCGGGCCCGGCTGGGTTTGCGTTTGCGGCTGCGTTTGTGGCTGCGTTTGTGGCAGCAGCAACGGCTCGCTGGCGGCCGCCAGCCAGCGCAGCGGCAACCGGCCCAGCGCTGCCGCGTGCGGCCATGTCACCCCACCGTTATCCCAGGCCAGCGCCAGGTCGAGCTGGCCGGCCGTGATCTGTTCCAGCAACTGGACGTTGCGCGCAACCCGGGCGTCGATGCACACCTGGGGATGGGCGCGGGCAAAGCGCCCCAGCACGTCGGTGAGCAAGTGTTCGCCGAAGTCCTGCTGCATGCCGAGCCGCACGCTGCCCGCCAGCGTGGCGCCACGTAGTGCCGTCACCGCCTCGTCGTTCAGCGCCAGCAGGCGGCGCGCGTAGGCCAGCAGGGTTTCGCCGGCCGGCGTGAGCGCCATGCCGCGCCCGGCCTTGCGCAGCACCGGCGTTTCGAGCTGCTGCTCGATCTTCTTCAGTTGCGCGCTGACAGCCGAGGTCGAACGCCCGAGGCGATCTGCCGCACGGGCAAAACTGCCCAGTTCCACGCCCGCCACAAAGGTGCGCAGCACATCGAGCTCCAGTGTAATTTTGCGCATGACCATCCTGATTTATCGAATCGTCGGTTTCAAACTTCCCGATTTTCGGTATCAAGTTAGTGCGCTATCGTGGGCCTGTCAACCAATGGAGAATCCATCATGCCCCTCGCCCGTATTTCGCTTTTAAAAGGTCAATCCCCCGCCTACCTGCGCGCCGTCGGCGACAGCCTGCACGCCGCACTGGTGGAAGCATTCAACGTGCCGCCCACCGACCGCTTCCAGCTATTCCACCAGCACGAGGCGCACGAAATGAGTTGCGATCCCCATTACGAGGTAGCCGATGGTGGGCAGCGCTCAGCCGACTGGCTGGTGTTTGCAATCACCATCGGCAAGCCGCGCACGGCAGCCGTCAAGCAGGCGTTTTACCGCAAGCTGGTGGAAAAGCTGGCGCAGTCGCCGGGCGTGCGGCCGCAGGATGTGATGGTCACCATCCTGCCCGCCCAGCCCGAGGACTGGTCGTTTGCCGATGGCGCGCCGGCCAGTTCGCTGGGACCGGTGGCCGGCTCATAGGCCGCGCACGCTTGAACTGTTCAAGCGTGCCACACTGATGCAAAATGGCAAAGCTTCCACCATCGACCAGAGGACTTTCCATGAAATCAGTTGTTTCGCTCAGTGTTGCGCTCGCTTTCGCCGCACCGCTGGCACTGGCCCAGGCCCCCACTTCCCAGGCTCCGGTTCAAACTGCTGCGCCGGTTGACCCGATCGCCACCCTGGTCGGCCAGCTGGAACTGGAAAAATACAAGGCCACCATCAAGAGCCTGACCCTGTTCGGCGACCGCCGCCAGGGCACCCAGCGCAACCGCGACGCACTCGACTGGATCGAGGCGCAACTGAAATCCTACGGCTGCACCAACACCGAACGCCTGCAATACCAGTACACGGAACTGGCCAAGGACGCGCCGCGTCCCAAGCGCGCACCGGGCATTGCCAGCGGCGGCGCCGGCGGCCCGCCCGGCCAGGGCGGCAGCACGCTGTTCGGCAACCGCATCAAGACCGGCGTGAATAACGATCCGATGCAGCAGCCCGATGAAAAGCTGCGGGCGCTGAACGCCGAGCAAACGCCGGTGGGCACCTCGCAGCGCGAAAACGTCTATTGCACCAAGGTGGGCAGCAAGCATCCCGAGGAAATGTATATCGTCAGCGCCCACATGGACGGCATCGGCTTTGGCGAGGCCGCCAATGACGACGGCTCGGGCACGGCGCTGGTGATGGAACTGGCGCGCATCTTCAGCGCGCCGGGCGTGGAAACCGACCGCTCGATCCGCTTCATCCTGTGGAACAACGAAGAGACCGGCTTGAACGGCGCCGCCGCCTACGTCGAGCAGCGCAAGAGTTTGCAAGGGAAAGAGTCGCCGCAAGGCTCGGGTAAGTACCCGGAACCGAAATGGCTGGGCATGATCCAGCACGACATGATGTTGTTCGACCATGGCATGCCGTTCCAGAAGATCGACGGCTATGGCAAGCCGGTGGTCGATGAACACGGCGAGCCGGTGTTCGTGGCGCCGCCGGAGCAGCGCCTGGAAGCCGATGTCAACATCGAATACCAGTCGCAGTCGAAGCAGGCCGAAGGCTCGGCCAAGCTGGCCTGGCACTTCCGCAGCGCCAACGACAAGTACGCCACGAACTACCCGGCAGCGGTCGGCTTCCACATGACCAACACCGATTCGACGCCGTTCATGGACCTGGTGCCATCGATTTCGCTGCGCGAGAACGAACGCGGACAACAGATCGGCGCCGGCTGGGATCCGCACTGGCACCAGCCGACCGACCTGTATAAAAACTTCTCGGACAAGGACTTCATGCTGGGACTGAACGCCGCCCAGACCACGCTGTCGGGCGTGGCGCAACTGGCCGGCGTGCGGATCAGGCAGTAAGGTTATTCCGGCTTTTCCACCACGTAGCCCCTGGCTTGCAAAGCCGCCATATAGCCTTTCGGGTCGAGCAGGTCGTTCAGCGACAGCGTGGCGAAGGTCGAGGCGTTGGCCGCCAGCGATTTTTCGGCAGCAGCCAGCCAGCGTTCCTGCATGCGCGCCTCGATCGAGCGCATGCCGGGGCGGTTCTGCATCACCGCGCTGTTGAGGACGGCCGCATTGCAGGCGCCGCGGCGGTCGGCATAGCTGAGCTTTTCGATGGCGGCCAGGTCGCCCCTGGCCCAGGCATTGGCGCGCACGCGCATGGCGTCGACGTCTTCCTCGAGCCGCGCCAGCGTGTTGGCGAAACAGGTGGCGTCTTCCAGCGGCGTCTTCTTGAACTCGCGCAGCATGGTGACCGGATCCTCCACCTCGAGCTGGACCTGGGTCCTGGTTTGCTTGATGCCGCTTTGCTTGATCAACTTGCCCAGTGACCTGCTCAGCTCCCCTTCGTACAGGCCGGCCTGATTGATCGCCTTGTCGTACAGCGTTGCCGCGGCAAAGATCGGCCGTTCGCGCTCGACACCATCGTCGTCGCCCAGGTACTTCGCCTTGAGCACCAGCCAGCGCGCATAGACCGGCTCCGGCACCAGGTCCTTCAACCGGGCGCCGTCGGGGCTTTTCTTGAAGCCGATGGCGAACGGCAGCATTGCCGCCTGCTTGAGCCAGCCCACTTCCGCGTGCGCGCCCGGCGGTTGCAGGTATTCCTGCGACTGCGCCAGGATCGATTCCACCTGCTGCGAGCGCCATTCCATGTTCTTGGGCAGCGGCCCATAGGTGCCGAACACCCACAGCACGTGGTCGCCCTTGCTCACTTTCCACAGGCCGGGGCCGGGGCGCTGGCCCGTGACCAGGATGGTGTCGAGCAGTGGCGCCTGGTCGGCGGTGGTGTCGGCGGCAACCTCGGGCGCAACATTGGCCGCCGGCGCCGGCGGTGCTTCGGTCTGCGCCCGGGCCGGTAGCCCCGCCAGCGACAGGGAAACCATAAGGATCAGGCGGGACCACAATGACAAGCGCAACATATTGTCCTTTCAGGAACGATGATGTTGCTGATTGTATATTTCAATATAGCAACCAGGCGATAGCGGACGTAAAGTATCGCCCGCCGCTACCGCGCGTAGCGTTTTCCGGCTCAGGCGCTGGCGATCGCTGGCAGGTTGTCGAGCCGGGCGTGCGCCTGCGCCAGTTGTTCGGGGTCGAGCCGGGCGGCGGCGCTGGCCAGGTAGCGGGCGGCGGCCGCGTGGCCGCTGCGGTGGGCCAGCGCCAGCCAGGTCCAGGCCTGGGCGGCGTCGGCGCGGGCGCCCTGGCCTGCCAGGTACATCAGCCCCAGGTTGAACTGCGCGCGCACATGGCCTTGCGCGGCGGCCAGCGCATACCAGTGCAGCGCCTGGGCGTAATCCTGCGCCACGCCCTGGCCGTTGTCGTAGCGCAGGCCGAGCGCGAACTGCGCCAGCGTGTGGCCCTGGCGCGCCGCACGGGCGTACCAGTGGCCGGCCTGTTGCGGGTCTGGCTGCGGGCCGGGTTGCGGGCCCGATTGCGGGCTGACATCGCGGTCGTACAGCAGGCCAAGGTGATACTGGGCTGCCGCGTAATCCTGCTCGGCGGCGCGGCGGTACCAGGCCTGCGCCTGAAGCAGGTCGTGCGGCGCGCCGCGTGCCGTCTCGTAGCGCAGGCCCAGGTCGAACTGGGCGCGCAGGTGGCCCTGCTCGGCGGCCTTGCGGTACCAGTCGGTCGCCGCTTGTGCATCGGCCGGCACGCCGTGGCCGGCTTCGTGCAACTGGCCCAGGTGGTACTGCGCGCCGGGGAAGTTCTGCGCGGCTGCCTTGCCGTACCACGCATGCGCTTCCACGTAGTCCTGGGCCACGCCCTGGCCGTGGTGGTAGCGCAGCCCGAGGTTGTTCTGCGCCCCTGCGTGGCCCTTGGCGGCGGCCTTGCGATACCAGTCCAGCGCCTTCTGTTCGTCGCGCGGTACGCCCTGGCCGTTATCGTAGATCAGGCCCAGGTTGAACTGCGAACTGGCGTGGTCCTGTTCGGCGGCGCGGCGATACCAGAGGATGGCCTTCTGGCTGTCCTGCGCCACGCCGTCGCCCTTGTCGAAGCGCAGCGCCAGGTTGAACTGCGCCGGCGCGTAGCCCTGCTCGGCCGCCTTGCGGTACCACGACATGGCCTGCCCCACGTCGGCCATCTCCGGGGTCAGACCCTGGCTGTTTTCGTAGCGCAGTCCCAGCTGGTACTGGGCGCGCGCATACCCCTGCTCGGCAGCCTTGCGGTACCAGTGCAGCGCCTGCGCCGGGTCTTGCGGCACGCCCTTGCCGGTGTCGTACATCATGGCCAGGTTGTTCTGGGCGCCGGCGTCGCCCTGGGCGGCGGCCTTGCTGAACCAGTGCATGGCCTGGCGCGTGTCGGCGACCACACCCTGGCCCCTGGCGTACAGCCAACCGAGGTTGTACTGGGCGGCGGCATAGCCCTGGCTTGCTGCCAGCTGGTACCAGGCGGCGGCCTCCTGGAAGTCCTGCGCCACGCCCTGCCCTTTCTGGAACATCACGCCTAGGTTGTACTGCGCCTGCGGCATGCCCTGTAACGCGGCCTGGCGGTACCACACCACGGCCAGCTCGTAGCTGGGCGCCACGCCCTGGCCGTTGAAATACATGAAGCCCAGGCTATGCTGGGCGCCGGCCACCCCGCGTTCGGCCTGGGCCTTGGTGCGCAGGAATTCGGCCGTCGGCGCCTGCTGCGGGGCAGTGGCTGGCGGAATAGGAGTGCTCATGCGCATCGGTCGATCTTCACGCCTGCACCGCCATCAGAAACGGTTGCGCGTGCAGCATGGGCGGCACGCCGGGCAGCGGTGCAGGGCGCACCTGGTCTTCCAGCACCGCGATAAAGTGCGACAGCGGAATCGGCCGGTGGTACAGGTAGCCCTGCATGGTGGTGCAGCCGTTCGCTTGCAGGTAGCGGGCCTGCACGGCGGTTTCCACGCCCTCGGCCACCAGGTGCAGCCCCAGGCCGCGCGCGATCGAGATGATCGCCAGGATCACCGGGTAGTGGCCGTTTTCGTCGTGGATCTCCTTGACGAACGACTGGTCGATCTTGATGGTGTGGATCGGGAAGCGGTGCAGGTACGACAGCGACGAGTAGCCGGTGCCGAAATCGTCGATCGCTACCGACACCCCGAGCTCGCACAGTTTGTTGAGCTGTTCGATGGCGTCTTGCGGGTTGCGGATGCAGATGTTCTCGGTGATCTCCACCTCGATCTGCGCGGGCGCGATGCCGTAGCGGGTGAGCGCACCGCGCATCTTGTCGAAGAAGTCGCCACGATCGAGATACTGCGGCGACAGGTTGAGCGACAGCCGTATCGGCTCGCCGCCGACGGCATTCCAGCGCACCAGGTCGCGGCACAGGGCGCCCAGCATCCAGTCCGAGATCGGCAGCATCAGGCCATTGTCCTCGGCGAACGGCAGGAATTCGCCAGCCGACAGCACGCCGCGCTGCGGATGGTTCCAGCGCATCAGCCCCTCGGCGCCGACGATGCGGCCGGTGACGATGTCGATCTGCGGCTGGTAGTACATTTCCAGCTGGTTCAGTTCCAGCGCCTGGCGCAGGCTGCGCTCGAGCACGATCTTCTGGTGCGACACTTCCTGCATCGAGGGATGGTAGAAGGTGTGGCCGTTCTTGCCGAGCGCCTTCACCTGGTACATGGCGATGTCCGCATGACGCAGCAGTTCGTCGATGCCGTCGCCATCGTGCGGGTAGATGGCGATGCCGATCGAGGCCGAGATGTGGACCTGGTGGCCATCGAGGTCGAACGGCGCTGACAGGCTCTCGATGAATTTCTCGGCCACGCCCCGGGCTTCCTGGCGGTCCTGCAATTCCGGCAGCACGATGGTGAATTCGTCGCCGCCCTGGCGCGCCAGCGTATCGCCGCGCCGCAGGCAGTCCTTGAGGCGGCGCGCCACCTGTTGCAGCAGCTCGTCGCCCTTGACGTGGCCCAGCGTGTCGTTCACCAGCTTGAAGCGATCGAGATCGATGAACATCACCGCCAGCTCGGTGAGCTTGCGCCGGGCCTGGATCACGGCCAGGCCCAGGCGGTCCTTGAACAGCATGCGGTTGGGCAGGTCGGTGAGGATGTCGTGGTAGGCCTGGTAGGAAATCATCTCCTCGGCGCGCTTGCGGTCGGTGATGTCGCGCGCCACGCCATAGGTGCCGTAAAAGTCGTGCGGGCCGATGGCGTTGGGCGCCATCGAGGTGAGCGTGATGCTGAAGGTGCGCTCGATGCCGCTCTTGCACTTGAGCCGCAGCTCGGCGGTGCGACCGCCCGCATCGCTCACCCGCGTCCTGCCCTGGCCCTGCCCCTGGCGCTCGCCGAAGGCGTAACGGGCGCGGTCCTGGTCCTCGTCGTGCACCAGCACCGAGTAGTGGCGCCCCACCACCTCGTCGCGGTCGAATCCGAGCAGGTGCTGCACGCGATCGTTCACAAACGTGATGCGGCCATCATGGGCCAGCGTATAGATGATGTCGGGCGAGCTGTCCACCAGGTAGCGGTACATCTTTTCCGACGTTTCCAGCTGCGCGGCAATGTGCTCGTTGTCGATCGCCAGGCGGCGCTTTTGCAGCACGTTGTCCACCGTCTTGAGCAGCTCCTCGCGGCCGTACGGCTTGCGCAAGTAGTCGTAGGCGCCGCGCTTGAGGGCGCCGATGGCGGCGTCGATGCCCACCTCGCCGCTCATCACCACCACGTCGCCGCCGATGCCGCGCGCGTTCATGAAGTCCATGATGTCGTGGCCGCTCATGTCGGGCAGGCGCAGGTCGAGCAGCACCAGGTCGAACGGTTGCTGCGCCAGGTGGGCCAGCGCCTCGGCGCCGGTGGCGGCGGTACACAGCAGGTAGTCGTGCCCCTCGTGACTGCGCAGTAGTTCGTACAGCGATGACAGCAGGCGCGGTTCGTCGTCCACCAGCAGCAGGCGCGGCCTCGAATCATGGAGATGGACGACGGGGGTTGGGTCGTCCTGGTAGTTCAGGTTCATCATGGCCTTAGACGGAATCCATCAACCGGGGGGTTTGGCCGGCGCTGGAACTTGCGAGGGGGCTTGCGGAGGTGTTGCTGCCGGCGGCCGGCAGCAGGATTTCGAACGTGGTGCCGGCCTTGCCGGAACGGCAGGCGATCAGGCCGCCCATCTTGCTCACCAGGCTGTGGACGATCGACAGTCCCAGGCCGTGGTGGGGGCCTTCCTTGGTGCTTTTCACGGGCGCGAACAGGTTGGCCAGCAGCTCGGCCGACAGGCCCGGGCCGGTGTCGGCCACCACCAGTTCCAGGTACAGCTTGCGCTCGCGGTTGACCAGGCCACGGTTGGCGATCTCGATGCGCCCGCCCTCCGGCATGGCTTCCACCGCGTTCTTGACCAGGTTGACCAGCACCTGCTTGAGCAGGTCGGCGTCGCCCTCGATGGCGCCAGGGCCTTCCTGCATGCGCACCACCATCTGCACCGAAGCCGGCACGAAACCGGTGGCGCGGAACAGGCGCAGCACGTCGTCCACCACGCGGGCCACTTCGGTCACGCGCGACGCTTCCGCCGGTTGCAGGTCGGCCAGGCCGTTGAGCAGCTGGCCCACGCGGTCGATTTCTTCGTTGAGGATCGACAGTTCGCCCACCACCGGCTCGCGCCGCGCCAGCTTGCTGTCGAGGATGGACAGGTAGTTCTTGATGATCGACAGCGGGTTGTTCACCTCGTGCACCACGCGGCGCGACGCGTCGCGGTATTCCTCGGCCACCTGCGCCAGCTGGCGCCGGGCGTGACCGCGCTCGGACAGCGCCGTCTCCAGCGCGCCCGCCGCCTGGGTGGCGTACGATTGCAGGAAGCGCTCGCGCTGCTGGCAACCGGCCAGTTGCCAGCCTGGTACGCCGCCGATCAGCACGCCCAGGCAGCGTTGATTCGCCACCAGCGGCAGGCACACCAGCGCCTCGCTGCCGAGGATGCGGAACAGCTGCTCTTCGGCCACCGACAGCGGCGCGCCGGCCTGCGCGTTCATGCCGGCGCGGCTGGCATACACGGGCTTGCGCGTGCGCGCCGACAGCGCCACCTGGCCGCCCTGCTCCGGGTCCAGAGACAGCATGAATTCGGCCAGGCGCCCGGGCTGGTTACCGGTGGCGGTGCCCAGCAGCGCCTGGCCGGTGGGATTTTCCAGCATCACCAGCACGTTCTCGAAATCGAACAGGATGCGCGCCGAGCGCGTCATGGCGTCGAGCAGGCCGGTTTCGCCATCCTGGCGCGCGAACGTCTGCGCCATCTCCGACACCAGCATCATGTTACGCACTTCTTCCGACAGGCGCTGCTGCACCGGATCGACCGGCGGTGGCGGCGCATACGCCGATGGCGCCACGATATCGTCGGCGCCGGCCAGGTCAATGCCCAGGTACCCGGCCGATTTTTCCACCTGGCGGGCGGCGTTGGCGAGGATAGGCTCGAGCGCCGCGCCATCGAGGCCACACAGTTGGGCCGCGTCTTCGATGGCGTCAGGCTCGTCGCCATGGCCGCACAGCAGGTGCGCCAGGCGCACCATGCGAATCAGGGGATGGGCGGAGGCCAGGCGCGCGACCGGCTCGTGGTGATACAGCACGCTGTCGGCCAGGAAGGAGTCGAGCTGCCAGCGTTCGATCAGCCAGGCGCCTGCCTCGGCATGGGTGATTTGCAGGGTGCGCTGCTCGACCGCGCACAGGTCTTCGTCGTCGCGCGCCATGAAGTTGACGGCGTATTCGCGCGGCGCGGTGGCCAGCAGCGCCAGCCGGCCCACGTTGTGCAGCAGGCCCGCCAGGTAGGCTTCCTCCACGTGCGGGTAGTCCATCTTGCGGGCCAGGTCGCGCGCGATGACGGCCGTGGTGAGCGAGCTTTTCCAGAAAGCGCGCAGGTCGGTGGTAGCGGAATGGGGGAAGCTGCTGAAGGTCTGGAATACCGATTCGCTGATGACCAGGGTCTTGATCATGTCGGTGCCGAGTGCAACCAGCGACTGCTCCAGTCCCACGGCACGCGCGCCGCTATTGCGGTGAAAAGCCGAGCTGCTGGCGACCGAGAAAATCTTGCTGGCCATGGCCGGATCCTTGGCGATCAGCGCGGCCAGTTCCGGCATGCCGGCGTCGTCGGCCTGCAGATGCTCGATCAGTTTGATCAGGATCTGCGGCATGGCGGGCAGGCGCGCAATCAGCAGCCGGTGGCGGATATCAAGGTCAGGTTGCAGCATCGTCATATACCAATAATCAAGTCAGACCGGAAACGAATAATGCCGAGAAAGAAATTATATTAGCATAAAGTATGATAGCAACTTAGCACGTGCAAGCCAATCGTGCAGACGTCAATAGCATTTCCTGATGAAAACTTTTATTGTCCCGGATGGGGTAAGAGAATGCGCCGGTAATGGCGCGCGGTCAACCATAAAACCAATGCGGCGCCTGTAAGTACCAGTTGTCCGAGTGCTAAAGACAACACCGAATGCGACAGCGCCGGCGCCAGCACGCCGGCCACGATGGCGCCCATCATGGTGGTGGCGAACGACTGGCACGACGCCACCGTGCCGCGGATGTGCGGGAACAGGTCGAGCGCGAGCAGCGTGGCGCCCGGCGCCACGATCGACATGCCGAAGGTGTAGAACAGCATCGGCAGCACGGTCCACGGCAGCGCCGGCGGCAGGAACACGTGGTACAGCGTATTGCACACGGCGGCGGCGATCAGGAAGCAGAAGCCGATGCCGATCTGGCGCGAAAACGAGATCTTGCCGGCGATGCGGTTGGCCACCAGCGCACCGAGGAAAATCCCGCTCACCGACGGAATGAACAGCCAGCCGAACTGGCTCGCACCCAGCCCCAGCGAATTGGGCAGGAACTCGGGCGCCGCCGCGATGAACAGGAACAGGCCGCCGAAGTTGAGCGCCACCACGCCCGACTTCAGGTGGAACAGCTTGGAGCGCATGATCTCGCCGTAGTTGCGCGCCAGGTGGCGCGGGTTGAACGGCTGGCGCTTGTGGACCGGCAGGGTCTCGGGCAGGTTGCGGTAGCAGTAGATGAACAGCAGCACACTGTAGGCCAGCAGCGACAGGAAGATCGCGCGCCAGTCGAACAGCGTGACGATCCAGCCGCCGAGGATCGGCGCAATTGCCGGGGCGATCGAAAAAATCATGGTCACCAGCGACAGCAGGCGCGCGGCCGCCGCATCGGAATACAGGTCGCGAATGATGGCGCGCCCCACCACCACGCCGGCGCCGGCCGAGATCCCCTGCATCACGCGGAACGCCCACAGGTACGGCACCGAGTGCACCGACGCGCAGCCGAGGGTACCGATCGCGAACATCACCAGCGAGACCAGGATGACGTTGCGCCGGCCGAACGCATCGGACAGCGCGCCGTGCCACAGCACCATGCCGGCAAAGGCCAGCATGTAGAAGGTGAGGCTTTGCTGCACTTCGAGCGGGGTGGCGCCCAGGGTGGCCTGGATGTTGGGGAACGCCGGTAAATAGGCGTCGATCGAGAACGGCCCGAGCATCGACAGCAGGGCCAGGATCACCGCCAGCGCCGTGGCGCTGAGCACCTTGGGCGTGGACGGCGGCAGTGGGGGTACTTCCTTGACGGGATCGGGGAGAACGTTGTCGGGCGGGGTCGGGTACATGGTTTCCTAGGCAGGATCACGCTTGCACCTCCCCCCCGCCGGTCAGCCGGCGGGGCTCAACGGCGGCGCAGCAGGGGGAACATCAGGCTTCTTTAGGCTTGGCCGCTTCGCGGCGGTTGAAACCGGCCACCATGTCGAAGCGGAACAGGCGACATTCCAGCGCACCGTTGAAGAACGGCGTCTTGCGCGATTCTTTCAGGCGCAGCATCTTGGGCAGGCCCAGGTCGGCCGTGAACAGGTACACGGTCCAGCCGGCAAAGCGCTGCTTGAGGGTGCCGCTGAAGTCCGAGTAAAAACTCTTGGCCAGTTCGTCCTCGCCCAGCGAGCTGTCGCCGCGCACGCCGATCCGCTCGCCGTACGGCGGGTTGGTGAGCATGATGCCCGGCTGCTCGGTCGGCGCCTTGACTTCCTGCGCTTCGATCTGCTTGAGCGGCACGTCGAACATGATGCCGGCCGCGCGCAGGTTGTGGCGCGTCATGGCCACCATGTCGCCCGAGATATCGGAACCGAAGATGGTCGGCTCGCTCGGCAGCGGGTTCGGCTTGATGGCGTTTTTCATTTCCTGCCAAGGCGCCGGATCGAAGTCGTTGAAGGCTTCGAAAGCGAAGCGGCGACGGGCGCCCGGTGGCACGCCCTGCACCATCTGCGCCGCTTCGCACAGGATGGTGCCGGAGCCGCACATCGGGTCGAACAGCGGCATGCCCGGCTTCCAGCCGGCCACGCGCAACAGGCCCGCCGCCAGGTTTTCGCGCAGCGGCGCGTCGCCCGTCTCTTCACGCCAGCCGCGCTTGAACAGCGCTTCGCCCGAGGTGTCGAGGTAGATGATGAACTGGTGCGCGTCGAGGAAACCGACGATGCGCATGTCGGGCTCGCGGGTATCGACCGACGGGCGCTTGCTGTACATGTCGCGGAAGCGGTCGCAGATCGCGTCCTTGATTTTCAGCGTGGTGAATTCCAGGCTTTTCAATGGCGACTTGACGGCGGTAACATCGACGCGGATGGTGTGGTCGTACGTGAACCAGTCTTCCCACGATTGCGCCAGCACCAGGTCGTAGATATCGTTCTCGGTCTTGTAGCCGGTGACGGCCATGCGCATCAGCACGCGCGAGGCGATGCGCGAATGCAGGTTGATGCGGTACGAATCAATCAGCTCACCCGAGCAGTGCACGCCGCCAGGAACCTGGTTGTGCACTTTCATGGTGGTGCTTTGCTGGGCGATTTCGCCCAGCTCTTCGGCCAGCGCCGCTTCCATGCCGCGCGGGCATGGGCAAAAATATGAAGCCATAGGGGGACCTTTTATCCGTTAGTTAAGTATGGTGTGCGTGGTCAGAAAGGTTTGACCACCACGAGTACGATAATTGCCAGCAGCAGGAACACCGGCACTTCGTTAAACACGCGGAACCATTTATGGCTGCGGGTGTTGACGCCCTTCTCGAATTTTTTCAGGATGCTGCCGCACGCATGGTGGTAGCCGACGATCAGCACCACGAACAGCAGCTTGGCATGCATAAAGCCCGGCATGCGCGGACCATACAGCATGTACACCAGGATCGCGCCGAACACGATCGCCAGCACCGAAATCCACATCGAAAAACGATACAGCTTGCGCGCCATGATCAACAGGCGTTCGGTGACGGCGGTGTTGGTCTCCATGGCCAGGTTGACGAAAATACGCGGCAGGTAAAACACGCCCGCCATCCAGGCGATGACGAAGAAGATGTGCAGCGATTTAATCCAGAGCATGATCAAAAATCCTTGAGTATTTTAACAAGTTGGGCTTCAAAAAAATCAAACGACGGCAATCCTCTCAAGCCGGAAAAATCGTTGGTCCATCGGGTAACCAATGCGCGCTGTTTATGCGGACTGAATTTATCGAGGGCACGCCCCTTTTTGCCGGAAGCCACCGCCAGCAAATCGAAAAGAATGCGCTTCGGGTCTGGCAGGGTTTCCCACCTGCTCTTCGGAGGGATGTTCAATATCACGCGGCCGTTGCGATTTTCCGCAGCGGAGCGAATGGCCGTCTCGTCAGAGAGCAGCCATGCTTCAGTCATTCTGACGGGTATAACAGGAATGGCGGTGGTAGCCAGACCAACACTTGCGGCAACGATCTCCTGATGTCGCACTGCCATGGCCTGCCCTTCCGCGTCGCGGTGTACGAATAATACATCGCATGGGTACTTTGCCAATGCCGCCGGAATTCTACTCCTTAAACTGCGATCATTCGTGAGCAGATGGTCGGCCGCCTGGCCCAGCACCGCGAGATCGGAGCGGTGTTCGGAAATCAGCCATTCGATAATGGGCATCAGCGCTGCATCGGAACTGCCATCGGAAAGCAAAGTATAGCGGAGTAATGTCATTTCTCCCCGCCATCCATCATGGTCACTTGGTGCAAGTATTCCTGACGAATATTCTGGCTCTCCGGTCGGCTCTCATCGAACGAGTCATCTTGTACCAAATAAGCCATCAGCGCACCGAAGCCTACCGGCCTCGATGTGGGCGGGGCATCGGCATCACTGTCGCGCCAGGTTCCCAACAACCCGCTGAAAGAAGACAGCGACGCCCCGTCTCGACGATAGGGCTGCGAGACAACGAGTTGGTCCAGCTTCAGCCGCTCCACTATCAGGGGCGAATGGGTATTGATTATCAACTGTCGCAAGGGATTGTCGTCGCCGACCGGATAAGAGGGATCGACTGCCATTTGATGAAGCAACTCGACAACTGCATCGATACGTCCGGGGTGAATACCATTCTCGGGTTCTTCCAGGCACAGCAAGCCACCGGCCCTGTTATCTTCGGCAAGGATGGCCAAGGCGAGGAAGCGAAGGGTGCCTTCGGAGAGGGCTCGCGCTTCGTGCTGCATGCCGCTGATGGTTTTTAGATACAAGGTTTTCAATTGCCGCTTTTCGTCCGCATCCACGAAGACGTCGGCGACATCGGGCAACAGCGTGGCAAGACGGTGGGCAACCGCTTCACTTTTATTGATCCGATCCAGTGCGGCAGGCAAGTGCCGCCCGGTACTCGATACCATGGACTCGGCCCGAAAATCGTCTGGTTCGCGCAGCGAACTCGCTTCCAACTTCAGGAAACCCCAGGATTGCATTTCCCTGCGCGCAGCCAGGGCGGTTGGCTTGTCTATGGTATTGATATGGCTGATCACGGTGCGCCACGCCTTGCCGATGGGAATACCGACAGGTAGTCCATTGGTTTGATCCTGCCGAAGATTGACAACCCCGGGCTCTTTTTCGTCCATGTAGAGGAAGTCGTTTTTGCTTGATCCCTGATAGATCGAGGCAAAGAACCCCTTGGACATATCAAAACCCAAGGTATTTGGAGCAACGCCCTTGGGTATAAAGGTCAGCGATTCGGAAACCAGATCGAGACTCTCGGTGTTAGAGGAGGAGCCTGGCACATATTTCAAGGCAAGGTGGTACCTCAGATACGTCACCTTCGGCTTCGCTTCGCGGCCAAAATCGTCGGTGACGGTTCCCGGCACCACCATGTCGGCTTCAAATTCCATGATTTGCGCACGATGGTTGACGGTCGCCGTGAACAATGCCGCGATGTTGGAACGGGATCCGCCGGCGTCCCGAATACTATTGGCGGCATCGATAATCGGCTGATCTGACAACAGCTTCAGAAACTGAATGGCATCGAACAAATTCGATTTGCCGACACCGTTTGGACCGGCGATGCAGGTCAAAGGCCCGAAGCGAACCTCGACATCTTCCAGGCTCTTGAAACCTTTAACTCGCAATCGCGTCAGCATGATGCGCTCCTTTAGGTGCGAACCTGTCCGTTACCAAAGACGATGTATTTCAACGATGTTAAACCTTCCAGACCCACCGGGCCGCGCGCGTGCAGCTTGTCGTTGGAGATGCCAATCTCGGCGCCAAGGCCGTACTCGAAGCCGTCCGCAAAGCGGGTGGATGCGTTGATCATTACCGATGCCGAATCGACTTCGCGCAGGAAGCGCATGCCGGCGCTGTAGTCTTCGGTGATGATCGATTCCGTGTGCTTGGACGAATACTGGTTGATGTGGTCCATCGCCTCGTCGATGCCATCGACGATTTTCACGGCCAGGATCGCGGCCAGGTATTCGGTGGACCAGTCTTCTTCGGTGGCCGCTGCCAGGTGCGGGTAGCCGGCCAGGATGGCAGCGGCTTCGGCGTCGGCGCGCAGTTCCACTTCCTTGGTTGCGTACAGCTTGGCCAGTTCCGGCAGCACCTTGGCCGCGATCGGGCGCGAGACCAGCAAGGTTTCCATGGTGTTGCAGGTGCCGTAGCGGTGGCACTTGGCATTGAAGCCGATATCGACCGCCTTTTGCAGGTCGGCCTTGTCGTCGATGTACACGTGGCAGATGCCGTCGAGGTGCTTGATCATCGGTACCGTGGCTTCTTCCATCAGGCGCGCGATCAGGCCCTTGCCGCCGCGCGGCACGATCACGTCCACGTATTGCGGCATGGTGATCAGGGCGCCGACGGCGGCGCGGTCGGTGGTATCGACCACCTGCACGGCGTTTTCCGGCAGGCCGGCGCCCAGCAGGCCTTCCTTGACCAATTGCGCCAGCGCGCGGTTGCAGTGGATCGCCTCCGAGCCGCCGCGCAGGATGGTGGCGTTGCCGCTCTTGATGCACAGGCCTGCCGCGTCAACGGTGACGTTGGGACGCGACTCGTAGATGATGCCGATCACGCCGAGGGGCACGCGCATCTGGCCTACCTGGATGCCGCTCGGGCGGAATTTCAGGCCCGAGATTTCACCGATCGGGTCGGGCAGCGCGACGATCTGGCGCAGGCCTTCGACCATGGTGGCAATCGCCTTGTCGGACAGCGCCAGGCGGTCGAGCATGGCCGGCGCCAGGCCGTTGGCAGCTGCGGCATCCATGTCGAGCCGGTTGGCGGCGCGCAGCGCATCGGCCTCGCGCTCGATGCCGTCGGCGATCAGCTTGAGCGCGCGGTTGCGGGTAGCGCTGTCGGCACGGGCCATGGCACGCGACGCCTTGCGCGCCTGCTGGCCCAGTTGTTCCATGTACTGCTTGATATCCAACTTCGTGTCCATTATCGTCTCGATTCTTTACAGGGCTGCTTACCCGCGCGCCACTTTGAGCCCCAGCTGCAGCATGGCATCCCATGCATCGCCGCTGTAGGCTTTGGCGCGCAGGCCCTTGATCATCTTGTCCACTTGCGCGGCGTCTTTCATGGCCGCCTCCAGCGTGGCCAGTGAAATACGCCGCAGCGCCGGGTCCATCATGCGCTCTTTCGGCCCCCAGATGCGGTACTCCTTGAGCAGCGCACCGAGCGGCCGGCCCTGCGCCATGCCCGCCTTGAGCTTGAGCAGCGTGCGGATTTCTTCCGACACCGCCCACAGCACCAGCGGCAGCGCTTCGCCCTCGCCTTTCAGCCCTTCAAGCATGCGCACGAGACGCGCCGGGTCGCCCAGCAGCATGGCTTCGCTGAGTTTGAAGACGTCGTAGCGGGCCACATTGAGTACGGCGTCGTGCACCTGCTCGTAGGTGAGCTTGCCCGGTTCGTGCAGCAGGGCGAGCTTTTGTATTTCCTGGTGCGCCGCCAGCAGATTGCCTTCCACGCGATCGGCGATGAAGTCGATGCTCTGCCGGTCCGCGCTTTGCCCTTGTGCGGCAAGACGCTGGCCTATCCAGTTGGGCAATTGCGCCCGTTCGATTTGCGGGATGTCGATATACACCGCCGCCTGTTGCAACGCCCCCACCCATGCTGCCTTCTGGGTTTGCCAGTCGAGCTTGGGGAGCGTAATCAATGTCAGATTGTCCGGACTCAGGTCTTTCACGTACGCTTGCAGCGCGGCGCCGCCATCCTTGCCCGGCTTGCCGGTGGGGATGCGCAGTTCGATCAGCTTTTTATCGCCAAACAGCGACAGCGCCTGGTTGGCCGCCAGCAGTTCGCCCCACTTGAAGCTGCGCTCCACCGTCAGCACGTCGCGCTCGGAATAGCCTTGCGCGCGTGCGGTGCGGCGGATCTTGTCGGCCGCCTCCAGCGCCAGCAAGTGTTCGTCGCTGGTGATCACATACAGCTGCGACAGCGACTTGTTCAGGTGGCCGTCGAGCGCGTCCAGGCGCAATTGCATGGTGCCGCCTTACAGGATCGGCACGGCCGGCGCGGCGGACGGATCCTGCGGCGCCGGGCCCGGGCCGGGCACCGACATGCGCGTGGTTTTCACGGCCGCCATGCGGCGCATCATCTGCTGCACCAGGTCGGTTTGCATGTCCTTGTACAGCAGCGCTTCTTCCTGCTCCTTGGCCAGCAACTGGGTTTCGTTGAAGTCGATCGGACGGCTCAGCGAAATCGTCGTAGGCCCCAGCAGCTCGTTACCTTGACGGTCGAGCACGCGGAACACGATGGTGTATTGCAGCAGGTACTGGCGCACGCGGCCATTGCTGTTCAGCGACAGAATGGTCTTGGTCTTGGTGGTTTCCGGGTTGGACAGCACTTCGACCACGCCGTCGGCATCCTTGGGGCTACCCACCACCGTGGTGTTGCCGTTGACGCGGATATTGCGCTTGAGGTCAATCGCCAGTGGCGACGACTCCGGCAGTCCGATGTACATGGTCGGGAACGGCAGCGTGTAATGGCCGCCGTCACCGCGCAGGTGGAAGCCGCAGGCGGACAGCGTTGCGGTGAGCAGCAGCGCCATGCCGGCCGCGCGGCCGCGTCGGAACAATCCGGAAGTAGTCGTCATTGCGTCCTCTTACACTACGATGTTGATCAGTTTGCCCGGGACGACGATGATCTTCTTCGGCGTGCCTTCGATGAACTTTTGCACGGCCTCGTTGGCCAGCGCCAGCGCTTCGATGCTGGCCTTGTCGGCGCCCTTGGCCACGACCACGCTGCCGCGCAGCTTGCCGTTCACCTGGATCATCATTTCGATCTCGGACTGCTCGAGCGCGGCCGGATCGACCTGCGGCCATGGCGCGTTGAGGATGTCACCTTCATAGCCGAGTTCGCTCCACAGCACGTGGGTGATGTGCGGCGCGACCGGGTTCAGCAAACGCAGGAAGATCGCGTAGCCTTCGGCCAGCACGCCAGCTTCCACATCCTTGGCCGCTTCGATCGTGTTGAGCATCTTCATGCAGGCCGACACCACGGTGTTGTACTGGATGCGCTTGATGTCGTAGTCGGCCTGTTGCAGCAGCTTGTGCAGTTCGCGGCGCAGGGTTTTGCCGGCGTCGGTGGTAGCGGTTGCGGTCAATGGCGAACCGGCGGCGACGATGGCAGCCTGTTGGGCGTAGCCGAACGCCCACACGCGGCGCAGGAAACGGTTGGCGCCTTCCACGCCGCTGCCCGACCATTCCAGCGTCTGCTCCGGCGGCGAGGCAAACATGGTGAACAGGCGCGCGGTGTCGGCGCCGTATTGTTCGATCTGCGCTTGCGGGTCGATGCCGTTGTTTTTCGACTTCGACATTTTTTCGGTGCCACCGATCTGCACGACTTGCTGGTCGTCGCGCAGGATCGCCGCTTGCGGACGGCCCTTGTCATCGACCGTCAGATCGACGTCGGCTGGGTTGTACCAGGTCTTTTTGCCGGCCGCGTCTTCGCGGTAATAGGTTTCGTTCAGCACCATGCCTTGCGTGAGCAGGTTGGTAAATGGCTCGTCGAACTTCACCAGGCCGAAGTCGCGCATGACCTTGGTCCAGAAGCGCGCGTACAGCAGGTGCAGCACGGCGTGTTCGATGCCGCCGATGTACTGGTCCATCGGCATCCAGTAGTCGTTGCGTTCATCGACCATGGCGTTGGCGCCTGGCGAGGTATAGCGCATGTAGTACCACGACGAATCGACGAAGGTGTCCATGGTGTCGGTTTCGCGGCGCGCTGGCTTGCCGCACTGCGGGCAATCGCACTTGAGGAACGCTTCGTACTTGTTGAGCGGGTTGCCGCTGCCGTCCGGTACGCAGTCTTCCGGCAGCACGACCGGCAGGTCTTTTTCCGGCACCGGTACCGAACCGCAGTCCGGGCAGTTGATCATCGGGATCGGCGTGCCCCAGTAGCGCTGGCGCGAGATGCCCCAGTCGCGCAGGCGGAACGTGATTTTCTTCTCGCCCAAACCTTTGGCGGCCATGTCGGCGGCGACCGCTTCAACCGCGTCGGCGTAGTTCAGGCCGTCGTAGTTGCCCGAGTTGGTGACGATGGAAATGCTCTTGTCGCCGTACCATTCTTGCCAGGCGGCGTCGGAGAATTCCTGGCCTTCGGCGCGGATCACCTGCTTGATGGCAAGGTTGTATTTTTTGGCGAACGCGAAGTCGCGCTCGTCGTGCGCGGGCACGCCCATCACGGCGCCATCGCCGTAGGTCATCAGGACGTAGTTACCAACCCACACTTCGACTTGCTCGCCGGTCAGCGGATGGGTGACGAACAGGCCGGTCGGCATGCCCTTCTTTTCCATCGTGGCCATGTCGGCTTCGATCACGGAACCGAGTTTGCACTCGGCGTTGAAGGCGGCCAGTTCCGGGTTGTTCTGTGCGGCGTGCACGGCCAGCGGGTGCTCGGCAGCGACGGCGCAGAAGGTCACGCCCATCACGGTGTCGGGGCGGGTGGTGAACACGTACAGCTTGCCGTCGCCGATCAGGGCGCCGTCGGCGTCCTTGATCTGGTGCGGGAAAGCGAAGCGCACGCCGGTCGATTTGCCGATCCAGTTGGCCTGCATGATGCGCACGCGCTCGGGCCAGCCCGGCAGCTTGTCGTCGACATAGCCGAGCAGTTCGTCGGCGTAATCGGTGATGCGCGCGTAGTACATCGGGATTTCGCGCTTTTCGATCGGCGCGCCCGAGCGCCAGCCTTTGCCGTCGATGACTTGCTCGTTGGCCAGGACGGTCTGGTCGATCGGGTCCCAGTTCACGGTACCGGTCTTTTTGTAGATGATGCCTTTTTCCAGCATCTTGAGGAACATCCACTGGTTCCACTTGTAGTACTCGGGCTTGCACGCGGTCATTTCGCGCGACCAGTCGATGGCCAG
>Ga0308164_10000224_pt1 | contig 131262 bp, 119 predicted proteins | sample PhyTR2_FD_201031 | JGI IMG/M metagenome (GOLD analysis project Ga0308164, IMG submission 201031) | Phyllosphere microbial communities from UC Gill Tract Community Farm, Albany, California, United States - DLSLT.R2 | ecosystem: Host-associated > Plants > Phyllosphere > Unclassified | place...
GCATGCAGCCAAATGACCACTGAGATCACCTCCAGCACTCCCGCTTACAACCCGAGCGAAAAGCAAAAAGGCGCCAGCAAGACGTCGCGCATCCCGATCAAGATCGTGCCGGTCGAGCAAGTGGAGCGGCTGAAAAAGCCGGAGTGGATCCGCGTCAAGGGCGCGTCCGCGTCGAGCCGCTTCTACGAAATCAAGGACATCCTGCGCGAAAACAAGCTGGTCACCGTGTGCGAAGAAGCGAGCTGCCCGAACATCGGCGAATGCTTCGGCAAGGGCACGGCCACCTTCATGATCATGGGCGACAAGTGCACCCGCCGCTGCCCGTTCTGCGACGTGGGCCACGGCCGTCCCGACCCGCTCGACGTCAACGAGCCGATGAACCTGGCCAACACCATCGCCAAGCTGCGCCTGAACTACGTGGTGATCACCTCGGTGGACCGCGACGACCTGCGCGACGGCGGCGCCGGCCACTTCGTCGAGTGCATCACCAAGACCAAGGACCTGTCGCCACTGACGCAAATCGAAGTGCTGGTGCCCGACTTCCGTGGCCGCCTCGAGAAAGCCCTGGCGATCTTCGCCGACGGCCTGCCGGACGTGATGAACCACAACATGGAAACCGTGCCGCGCCTGTACAAGGAAGCGCGCCCGGGCGCCGACTACATGCACTCGCTCAAGCTGCTCAAGGACTTCAAGGCCCTGTACCCGAACGTCAAGACCAAGTCCGGCCTGATGGTCGGCCTGGGCGAGACCGACGAGGAAATCCTGCAAGTGATGCGCGACATGCGCGAGCACGACATCGACATGCTGACCATCGGCCAGTACCTGGCGCCATCGAACAGCCACCTGCCGGTACGCCGCTACGTGCACCCCGACGTGTTCAAGATGTTCGAAGAAGAAGCCTACAAAATGGGCTTCGGCCACGCCGCCGTCGGCGCCATGGTGCGCAGCTCGTACCATGCGGACGAGCAGGCGCACAATGTGCTGGCTGCGGTGAACGGCTGATCGTCATGTAAGTAGCCACGGGTCGATATGCGCCTCCTCGTCCTCTCCGACCTGCACCACGAGCTATGGCGGGAACAGGCGCCGCGTATCGGCCCTGCTGTCAGCCAGCCCGATGTGGTAATCCTGGCTGGCGACATCAACACCGGGCCCAAGGCGGTCGAATGGGCCGCCCGCACTTTTCCTGGCTTGCCGGTTCACGCCTTGAGTTCTGCCGCCTACGCTTCCCGTCTCGACGAATTGGCGGCCAAGGCCGACCTGTGGATACACGGGCACATGCACGAGTCGTTCGATTACGCCATTGGCCGATGCCGGGTCGTGTGTAATCCGTGCGGTTACATGAATCGTGCGGGCGGCACGGAAAATGAACGGTTCGATAGCAATTTCATTGTTGAAATCGGCTGATTTTCCTGGCCGTTAAACATCCCTCCCAGCGCGCCCGATCCGCTACGTGCATTGCTTGCACCATGCCCTTAGCTGGCATATATTCAAGCGAATACCCTCGGAGGATGTATGTCCACAGTCGATATCCACGAAGCAAAGCTGCAACTCGACGAGTTGATCATCAACGCCGTGTCGGGTGAAGAAATTGTCATCGCCAAGTCCGGCCGGCCCTTGGCAAAATTAGTGCCAATTGTTCCCGCCCCCGTCTTACGCAAACCGGGCTCCATGAAAGGGCGGATATGGATCGCCGACGACTTTGATGCGCCTCTGCCCGACGATATTCAAGCGGCCTTCGAAGGAAATTAATGAGCGTGGTACTCGACACCCCAAAGATCTGAACAGGAGTATGGATGACCGTCCGCATCGAACCATCATGGAAAGCCCATCTGCAAGACCAGTTCGAACAACCGTACTGGCAAAACCTCACCGCCTTTGTGAAGGAAGAGTACGCTGCCGGTCCTTGCTGCCCGGCCGGTAAAAACATCTTCCGTGCCTTCGACCTGACGCCGTTCGATGACGTCAAGGTCGTCATCCTTGGCCAGGATCCGTACCACACGCCCGGCGCCGCCATGGGCTTCTGCTTCTCGGTGCCGGACGGTAATCGTCCGCAGCCCAGCCTGCAAAACATCTTCCAGGAATTGCGCGACGATACCGGCGTCGAACGGCGCCAGACCGATCTGACCGACTGGGCCGAGCAGGGCGTGTTTTTGCTCAATAGCGTGCTGACGGTGCGTGCACGCCAGGCCGGGTCGCATGCGAACAAGGGGTGGGAAACTTTTACCGACAGCGCCATCGCGCGCCTGTCCGACCAGCGCGACGGCCTGGTGTTCATCCTGTGGGGCAGTTATGCGATTGCCAAGCGCGCGCTGATCGATACCAACAAGCACCTGGTGATTACTTCTCCGCATCCGTCGCCATTCTCGGCCCACAAGGGATTTTTCGGCAGCAAGCCGTTTTCGCGGACCAACGATTACCTGGCCTCCCACGGCAAGGCGCCGATCCGCTGGGCCTGATGCCAGCCGCGCCGACATCGGCGGCGTGTTCAGCAAGCCACAACTGGCAATCCGAAAGTGTTGATTCCAAGCAAACAAATGGCCGATAGACGGGCATAAGCTGATAAATTGTCGGAGGGATATTCCCTATTTTCCCTGCTGAGGAACCGACATGAAACTACTTTCGCGCGTGGCCGCCGTCATGACAGGCTTGCTGCTGGCGTCCTCGCTGGCCGTGGCGCAAACGCCTTATACCGACGACACCGTTTACCAGGGCCTCGGTGGCAAGGAAGGCATCAAGAAAATCGTCGATACCTTCATTCCGCTGGTGCTGGCCGATCCGCGCATCAAGGACAACTTCGCCGACTTCGACATGGACCAACTGAACGTGCGTCTGCAGGAGCAGATCTGCGAGTTCGCGGGTGGCCCGTGCAAGTACACCGGCAAATACCGCGACAAGACCATGGACGGCGTGGGCACCGTGCGCGACATGACCACCGTGCACCAGGATCTGAAAATCACCAACGCCATGTTCAACGCGCTGACCGAAGACCTGCAAATCGCCATGGAACGTCACAACGTCCCCAACAGCGTCGCCAACAAGCTGGTGGCCAAGCTCGCGCCCATGCAGCGCGCCATCGTCACCAAGTAAGCAGCCGCCAGGAGCATCCTCATGACATTTCCCATATCCGGGCATAGCCTTGCCCTCGCCACCTTGATGGTCTTGGCCACCGGCAGCGCCGCCGCCCAGTCCCAGGCCTCGCCCGACATGGGCAAGCTGCTGGCCACCGGCGGCGTCAGCCAGGTGGAAGGCGCCGGCGGTGGCGGCATCGTGCCGTGGGCCCTGATCACCGGCTACGGCACCCGCGACAGCTGGGGCGCCAACGCCCATTACACGTATATCAGCACCCAGGACTACAAGCTCGACACCTATGGCGTGGCGATCGGCCTGGCCGACCGCGTGGAATTGTCAGTGGCCAGCCAGTCGTTCAAGGGCAGCCTGGCGCCGCTCGACAACCTCATCCTCAAGCAGGACATCCTCGGCATCAAGGTCAAGCTGACCGGCGACGCCGTGTACGAACAGGACAGCTGGTTGCCGCAGATCGCGGTGGGGGCCATGTACAAGGACAACAAGGGCGTGAAGGGACTCGGCGCGCTGGGCGTGACCAGCGTCACCCAGCTCGGCGCGAAGGACGACAGCGGCTACGACTACTACGTGGCGGCCACCAAGATCCTGCTCGAGCAAAGCCTGCTGCTGAACCTGACATTGCGCGCCACCAAGGCCAACCAGATGGGTTTATTGGGCTTCGGCGGCGACCAGGGCGACAGCCGCAAGGTGATGCCGGAAGTGTCGGCCGCGTACCTGATCAACCGCCACCTGGCGGTGGGCGCGGAGTACCGGCGCAAGCCGCACAACCTCGGCGTCGATCCGGAAAAGGCGTATTACGATGCGTTCGTGGCGTGGTTCCCGACCAAGCATGTGTCGGTGACGGCAGCGTATGCGAATCTGGGCAAGATCACGGTTTTCAATCCGAAGACCCAGCGCGGCCTCTACCTCTCGGTACAGGCCGGCTTTTAAGACTTAGCCCTTGAGCGAGGTGGAGAGCAACTGGTGCAGCGCCGGGAAATCGGGCTGCCCCACGTACTTCTTGAGGATCTTGCCATCCTTGGCGATGACGAAGGTGGTGGGCGTCATCGAGACGTCGCCGTAGGCCTTGGCGGCCGAGCCGTCGGTGTCGAGCGCCACCTTGAACGGCAGCTTGCGCGTATCGGCGTAGTTGACGACGTAGTTCGGCGGGTCGTAGCTCATGGCCACGGCCACGAATTCCAGGCCGTCGTCCTTGAACTTGTTGTAGGTCTCGACCATCTGCGGCATTTCGGCCACGCAGGTGGTGCACGAGGTGGCCCAGAAGTTGACCATCACCACCTTGCCGCGCAGGTCTGCAGGCGCAATCTTTTCGCCCTTGATGGTGACGAACGTGACCTCGGGCGCCACCGGGCGCTTGCTGAGCGTGACGTAGGCTACCGCGCCGATCACGGCCAGCGCCACGGCAGCGATCAGCGGCTTGACCCAGGCGCGCGAGGACTCCGGCGATGCAGTGGTCGTGCTCATGGCATCATTGCGCCGAAGCGCCAGGCTTTGGCTGGTACGATTTCCACTCGTCTTCAGAGATATATTCGAAGACCTTGACTACCTTGCTCACGCCCGAGACGCCGCGTGCGACATCGGCGCCGATCTGGCCTTCGCGCTGGGTCACGCGGCCCATCAGGAACACCACGCCGCGCTCGGTCACCACCTGGTAGGAGTTGGCCGAGATATCCTTGGCGTCCACCAGGCTGGCCTTGACCTTGCCGGTGATAATGGTGTCGTTCGAGCGCGAGGTGTAGCTGGCGGGGCCGGCCACTTCCAGCTCGTTGATCACCGACAGCACGCCTTCGACCGACGCCATTTCACGCTCGGCGGTGGCCTTGGCGGCATCGTCGGGCACTTCGCCGGACAACAGCACGCGGCGGTTGAAGCTGTTGATGTTGACGTGGGCATCGCTGCCGAGCACATTGCGCAGCTTGTTCGCACCCTTGAACTGGATCGACGTATCCTCGGTTTGCGCACCAAACGTGCGGCGGTCGGAGGCGGCCAGGGTGCCGGTGATGGCGCCGCCGGCAACCAGCGCCACGCAACCGGACAGGGTAGCGGCAGTGGCCAGGCACAGTACGCTCATGGCAAGCGGGCGTTTCAGCGTAGTCCAGATGGTGCGGGAATTACTCATTCACATCTCCTCCGAATAGGGCGACATCGATGCCGTCGCAAATGCTGTGGATGCAGACCAGGTGTACTTCCTGGATGCGGGCGGTACGGTCGGCCGGGACGCAGATATGGACGTCGGCGTCGGTCAGCATCTTGCCGATCTCGCCGCCGCCCTTGCCGGTCAGCGCCACGATGCGCATTTCGCGCTCGAGCGCCGCTTCGATGGCAGCCACCACGTTGCCCGAATTGCCGGACGTGGAAAACGCCAGCAGGATGTCGCCGGACTGGCCGAACGCCTGCACCTGCTTGGAAAAGATTTCGCGGTAGCTGTAGTCGTTGGCCACTGCGGTCAGGATCGACGTGTCGGTGGTGAGCGCAATGGCGGGCAGCGGGAAGCGTTCGCGTTCGAAGCGTCCGACCAGTTCGGCGGCGAAATGCTGGGCGTCGGCAGCCGAGCCGCCGTTGCCGCACACCAAAATCTTATTGCCGTTAGACAATGCCGCAAACATCATGTCGATGGCTTGGGCGATATGGGGCGCCAGCACGGTGGCCGATTGGATTTTCAGTTCGGCACTTTCGTGGAAGTGCGCCAGGATGCGTTGATTTGTCATAGTGTGCTGATTATAGTGCAGTCATCCGAAACCCCGGACAAGACCTGTTAAAAATGCTTACATCTGCGCTGAAGAAGGGCTTAAAGCGTAATGATATTGCGCAGCCACTCCAGCTGATCGCCATCAAGGGCAACCAGGTCGAAGCGGCACGGTGGAGGAGAGCGGTGGCGTAGCAGATAGTACTGGGCGGCATGGACCAGCCGCCGCTGCTTGTGATGGGTGACGCTGGCGGCCGCGCCGCCAAAACCACTCGGGGCTCGGCGCCGCACCTCGACAAACACCAGGTGGGCGCCGTGGCGCATGATCAGGTCGATCTCGCCGGCCTTGCAGCGAAAATTGCGTTCGACCGGCACCAGGCCCTGCGCCACCAGGTAGGCCAGCGCGCGGTCTTCACCTTGCTGGCCCAGTTGCTGTTGCGCGGTGCGCCGTCCGCTCGGCGCGCGGGGCGGCGCCATGGTTGGTTACTGCTGGACCGCTTGTGGCACGCCGTGCTGGAACACGGCCGGCTGCTCCACCCGCTCGAAGCGGGCCGGGCCTTGGCCGAAGTCCACCGTCAGGCGTCCGGTGACACCGTCGATGCTGAAACGGCCAGCCGGCTTGCGGCTGATTTCGCGCGCCACGCGGTAGGCATCGATGCCCAGCGCGTACAGGCGTTCCATGTCGGCCGTGCCGGCTTGTACCGGGTGCGGATAGACCATCACCGCCGGATGGTCGCGCTGCACCTGCCATGGCAGGTCGAGCAGGCGTACGCCGTCGAGCTCGTTGGTGGGCGAATTCATGCCGCCGCCGGCGTTCAGCGCCGACGTGCCGTACAGCGGCAGGGCGGCAAAGCCGGTGGGGGCAATCGGTGCGGCAGGCGCGGCCGGCAAGCCGTCGGCGGTGCTGATTACCGGCTCGTCCGCTTCATGCACCAGGCCGCTGTTCAGCGCGCCGCGCAGTTGGCGGGTCTGGTCGGCGCCCATGGCCGAGAACAGCAAGCCTGGCGGGTCCTGTTGCAGGCGCGCGCGCAGTTGCACCAGCTCCGGGTCGCTCAGGTAGTTGTTCGGGGCGCTCAGTTCCACCATGCGCACCTGCTGGCCCAGTTGCTGCCAGTGGGCGGCAAACGCTGCCGCGATACGGCGCTGCCATGGTGTGCTGGTGGTAATGATCATGGCGCTGGCGCCGGGCTGCTCGGCCGCCGCCCATTGCGCCACCTGGCGCGCTTCTTCCTCGATCGACAGGCCCATGGCCAGCATTTGCTGCGGCAGCGGGGTGGCGTTGACCGTGCCGAAACCTTCCGGGTGATTGAGGGCGATGGTGGGCTTGGTCACCAGCGGGCTGGTCGCCACCGCAGTGACCGCCGAGCGCGCCAGCGGGCCGACCACGAGATCGACGCCTTCCAGGGTCTGGGCGTAGCTCGATAAAATGTCTTGCGCGACGTCGCCGGTTTCCACCACGGTGATGGTGATGTTGTCGCGGTCGCGTTCCCAGGCTGCCATGAAGCCGGCGCGCAGCGCTTCGGCGGCGGCGCCCAGCGTCTCCGAGCGCAGCGGCAGGATCAAGCCCATGCGCACCGGTGCGCCGGACGGCCTGGCGGCGTCGTCGGCTGGCCGGTAGCCGGTGGCATTCTCGGTGCGCAGCTGGTCGGTATCAGGTGCGCGGGTGGGTTGGGCGGCCGCCCCCGGCATCGCGATGGCGAACACTTCCGCTGCCGGCGGTGGTGGTTCCGGCGGTGGCGGCGGCAACGGCACGGGAGCGGGCGCCGGTGGCGGGCTTATAATGATAGGCACGGACGAGCCGCACCCGCTCATCAATGCCAGCGCCGCCAATGCGGCAACTGCCGCGCACAACCTCATTTTTTTCATGTTGCCCCCTCCATTTACTGACCACGATATGTCTGAACCTACTACCCGCGCCATTTCCGCCCTTCCTGTCTTGGAAGAAACAGCGCACCAGACCTATCCTAGCGCAACCTTGTACGTCGTGGCGACCCCCATCGGCAATGTCGCCGACATCAGTGTGCGCGCATTGCACGTTTTAAGCCTGGTCGATGCGGTCGCGTGCGAGGACACCCGCAACACCGCGCAACTGATGACGCGCTTCGGCCTGCACCGGCCGCTGATCGCCGCGCACCAGCACAACGAGCGCGAAGTGGCCGAGACCCTGATCGCGCGCCTGCAGGCTGGCGAGCGCATCGCACTGGTCTCCGACGCCGGCACGCCGGCCGTCTCCGATCCCGGTGCGCGCATTGTCGAGGCCGTGCGCGCGGCCGGCTTGCGCGTGCTGCCGCTGCCCGGCGCCTCGGCGGCGGTGACGGCGCTGTCGGCCAGCGGCCTGGTCAACGACCAGTTTTATTTTGTCGGCTTTTTACCGGCCAAGGCCAAACAGCGCGAGAATTTTCTCGCCACCTTGCGCACGGTGACCGCCACCATGGTGTTTTATGAGGCGCCGCACCGCATCCTCGACTGCGCCACCGCGCTGGCAGCCGTGTTCGAGCCGGAGCGCGAAGTGGTGTTCGCGCGCGAACTGACCAAGATGTTCGAGGAAATCCACCGCTGCCCGCTGTCCGAAGCCGAAGCCTGGATCCGTGCCGACGCCCACCGCGAAAAAGGCGAGTTTGTCGTGCTGCTGGCCGGCGCGCCTGCGCAGGACGAAGCCGGCGATGCCGATGCGGAAAGGATACTCAAGGTCTTGCTGACCGAGCTGTCGGTCAAGCAGGCGGCCGGCCTGGCCGCGCAAATCACGGGCAAGAAGAAAAATGCCTTGTACGAACTGGCGCTGACGTTCAAGCAGGAAAAGTAAGCGGCAGGCAGCACCACGGCAGCTCAGAGCTTGCAGCCGTGGTCTTTCTTGTCGAGCAGCCAGAATAACGGCGTCAGCAGGTTGCCGCCGCTCTTCAGGCAGTCGGGCCGGCCGGCGCGCGCCATGTCTTTCTCCAGCTTGTTGCGGTCATCTTCCGGATAAAGCGGATGCGTTTGCAACTGCGCGGCCAGGGTACCTGGCGCCGGCTTTTCCACCGCCACCTTGCGCGCGGCCTTGCGTGCTGCCTCGATATCGAACGGTTTCGGTTCCGCCGGTGCGCGCAGCGGATCGTAATCGGCGCCGGCCGGCTTGGCGGTGTCGGCCACCACGGTGGTGTCGATCGGGGCGGGTGTCGGCGCAATGGCAGTGATGGCAGTGATGGCCGCTGGCGTGCGGTCACGGTCGGCAGTGTCGTGCTGTCGCTGGCGGTTCTGGTTGCGCTCGCTTGGATCGCGCCCGTTCCTGCGCTCGCGGGTGGCCGCCGCCTGGGTTGCCAGCCGTAGCGCCGCGTCCGGCGGCGCTGGAATGGCGGGCGCAGCAGGAGCCGCAGCGATCACAGGCGTGGGCAGCAGCCACACCGTCATGGTGCGGTTGGGCGAAAGTTCCGGCGGCGGCATGGGTGCGGCCAGGCGGTAGCCGAAGATCAGCGCAGCATGCAGCGCCAGCGACACCACGATGCCCGGCACGATGCTGCGGCGACGCATCGGTTCTGTCGACAACACTATGCTCATGGCCGGTCCTTTGTTTGGGTGCATGCATTTTATGTAAGTTCCACTGTCTTGCACCAGTAAATGACATAAATATTTATGACGCCCTTGACGGAGGGTGCGGCAGCTTGTATTATCTTGCTTCTTCGGAGTGTAGCGCAGCCCGGTAGCGCACCTGGTTTGGGACCAGGGGGTCCAAGGTTCGAATCCTTGTACTCCGACCAAAATTTAAAATCCCGCCTGATGGCAACGTCAGGCGGGATTTTTCTATTCCGGTCGCATTTTTTATGGCACCGCATTCGTCGGCCGAAACCGGCCCTCCATCGCACCGGCCGCAGCCGCGCCCGGCGCCGGCGTAGAATCCCGGCATGACGCCATCCTTCACCACTGCGATTCCCATTATCGTCCACGATCCGCGCCTGGTGTGGCGCTATCACCTGCAAACCTTGTTGCGCCTGCTGCCCGGGTTCGCGCCGGCACTGGTGATATTACCGCTCCTGTTCGGGCCCTGGCTGTGGCTGGACGGCTTGCTGGTAGTACTGGTCAGCACCAGCAACAGCTGGCGCTACCTGCATGAGTTGCGCGCTGCCGGCATCGCGCTCACGCCGCAGATGATATCGGCCCGTCCGCGTCTGGCGATCAAGTCGCCGCTCGACCCGCTCACCACCTTCGACGCCTGCGCCGAAACCTTGTCCGGCCTGGGCCTGGGCCGCGCGCTCGGCTACCCCGGTCCCGCCGCGTTTTCGTACCGGCCGTTCAAGGGGCGCATCATGCTGGCGCCACCGCGTTCAATGTTCCTGTGGCGGCGCATCGAGGTGGTTGTCAGCGGCGAGCCGGGACAAGTGATCGACATCGAGATTCGTGGCCGCTTCGGCCTCGATTTTTTTTACGTGCAGCGCGGCGAAGCATGGCAAGCGGTGCAGGTCGTGGCCGACCACCTGCGTATCGAACTCAAACGCCGCCACGATATCGCGCAACTGCTCAAGCGCGAACGCGATCTGGAGCGCGCCGCGCTGCACGCCAAGCTGGCTGCCTTGCAGGCGCAGGTGGAGCCGCACTTCCTGTTCAACACCCTTGCCAACCTCAAGTACCTGGTGCGCACCGATAGCGCGCTGGCGCAGCAGATGCTCGACCACCTGGTCGGCTACCTGCACAACGCCATGCCCGACATGCGCCGCGTGTCGTCCACGCTGGGGCGCGAGCTGACGCTGGCCGGCGATTATCTCGCCATCATGCGCATCCGCATGGGCGACCGGCTCAGTTTTCGCATCGAGGCCGACGACGCGGCGCGCGCGCTGCCGTTCCCGCCGGCGATGCTGATCTCGCTGGTGGAAAACGCCATCAAGCATGGCCTGGAAAGCGCCACCCGGCCCGGCGAACTCGTGATCCGCGCCACGCTTGACGATGGCGCTTTGCGCGTGACGGTGGCCGACAATGGCGCCGGCCTGAGCGACGAGCCGGGGCAGGGCGTGGGCCTGGCCAATATCCACGAACGCCTGCAACTGCTGTATGGCGCGCGCGCTTCGCTGACGGTGGTAGCACCGCCAGCCGGCGGCGTGCAGGCGATGCTGGTGGTGCCGCAGGAGGCGACATGATGCGCGCCCTGATCGTCGAAGACGAGCCGCTGTTGCGCGCCGAACTGGCCGACCAGCTGGCGGCGCTGTGGCCCGAGCTCGAGATTGCCGGCATGGCGGAAAACGGCATCGAAGCGGTGGCGCTGCTCGAATCGCTGCGGCCCGACATCGTCTTCCTCGACATCCAGATTCCGGGCCTGACCGGCATCGAGGTGGCGCGCCATGTGCCGCCGTCGGCGCAGATCGTGTTCGTCACCGCGTATGCGGAACACGCGCTGCATGCGTTCGAGGCTGGCGCATGCGACTACCTGGTCAAGCCGCTCGACGCCGCGCGCCTGCTGCACACCATCAAGCGATTGAAATCGCGCGGCGATGGCGTGCAGGCGATCGCGCCCGAGGTGTGGCGGCAGGCCATGCCGGCGCCGGCTCCGGTGTTCCTCAAGTGGATCAAGGCGTCGTCGGGATCGTCGGTGCGGCTGCTGCCGGTGGGGGAGGTGCTGTACTTCCAGGCCGAAGACAAGTACACGCGCGTGGTCACCGCCAGCGGTGAGGCGTTGATACGGGCGCCGCTCAAGAACCTGGCCGCGCAGCTGGACCCGGCGCAGTTCACCCAGATCCACCGCGCCACCATCGTCAACCTGCAGGCGGTGGACCGCATCGAACGCCAGGGGACGGCGCTGGAAATCCACCTGCGCGGCCGGCGCGAAATACTGGCGGTGAGCGAGGCGTATGCGCGCCAATTCAGGCAGATGTAGCGGGAACCTCGACAAACCTGCTGCGCAATCCGCTATCGCCGCTGCGTTGCTCAGCGTACCTCCGTGCGCTTTCGCTACTCACGACGATAACGAACCGCTCGCTACGGTTTTTAGAGGTTCCCTAACTGGAACTAATGGGCTCAGCCGGCGCGCTTCGCTGCCAGCGCATTGCCCGCGCGGCTGGCGCTTTTGCGGCCCAGGAATTGCGAGATGAACTGGCCCGCGTCGGCCACGATATCGAGGTCGATGCCGGTCTCGATGCCGAGGCCTTCCATCATATACAGCACATCCTCGGTGGCGATGTTGCCGGTGGCGCCCTTGGCGTAGGGGCAGCCGCCCAGTCCTGCCACCGACGAATGGTAGATCGAGATGCCCACTTCCAGGCTGGCGTAGATATTGGCCAGGGCCTGGCCGTAGGTGTCGTGGAAGTGACCGGCCAGCGCGTCGATGGAAAACTCGCGCGCGGCGCGTTCCATCACGGTTTGGGTTTGGCGCGCGGTGGCCACGCCGATGGTGTCGGCGATGTCGATTTCGTTGCAACCGAGGTCGCGCATGTGGCGCACCACGTCGGCCACCGATTCAGGTGAGACCTCACCCTGGTACGGGCAGCCGAATGCGCAGCTGATGCTGCCGCGCAGGCGCAGGCCATGCTGCTTGGCTGCCTGCGCCACGCTGTCGAAGCGTGCGATCGATTCGGCGATCGAGCAGTTGATGTTTTTTTGCGAGAAGGCCTCGGAGGCCGAGCCGAAAATCACTACCTCGTCCGCGCGCGCCGCCAATGCCGCGTCAAAACCCTGCATATTGGGCGTGAGGGCGGAATAGATGGTGCCGGGGCGGCGGTCGATGGCGGCCATCACGTCGGCGCTGGTGGCCATTTGCGGCACCCACTTGGGCGAGACAAAGGCGGCGGCTTCGATGTTGCGGAAACCGGCGCCGGACAGGCGGTTGACCAGCGCCGTCTTGACGGCGGCCGGTACGCTTTCCTTTTCGTTTTGCAGGCCGTCGCGCGGTCCCACTTCGACGATTTTCACTTGTTTTGGCAAGATGGCCATATCAGTATCCCAGGTTGCGGTCGACGATGTCGGCGACCGGTTGTCCGCTTTCGAAACTGCGGATTTTGTCGGCGATCTGCTGCACGCTTTCGCGCCGCAGCGTGAGCGCCGAAATATGCGGCGTGATGGTGATGCGCGGCTCCTGCCAGAACGGGTGCTGCGCGGGCAGCGGCTCGTTGCGGAACACGTCGAGCGTGGCAGCGGCGATGTGGCCCGACTTGATCAGCGACAGCAATTCCGGCTCGGCGATGTGGGCGCCGCGCGCCACATTGATCACGTACGCCCCGGCCGGCAGCTTGCCCAGGTTGGAGCGGTCGATCAGGTTATTGGTTTCGGGCGTCAACGGCAGCATGCAGACCAGTACCCGGCTGCCGCGCAGGAAGGTGTCGAGACCATCTAGGCCCTGGTAGCACTGCACGCCGTCGATGCGCTTCTCGGTGCGGCTCCAGCCGCGCAGCGGGAAGCCGAACGGCGCCAGCGCTTCGATCACGCGCATGCCCAGTGCACCGAGTCCCAGCACGCCGATGGCGAAGTCTTCGCGGTTGTATGGCGGCAGCGCGGCCCAGATGCCGGCGCGCGCCTGCCGCTCGTAGTCGTCGAAGCGGCGGAAGTACCGCAGCACCGCGTGCGTGACGTATTCCGCCATCTGCAGGCCCATGCCGGCGTCGCCGAGGCGGATGATGGGGATATCGCGCGGGATCGCGTCGCCATAGCGTAGCAGCGCATCGACGCCGGCGCCGGTGTTGAAGATGGCCTTGACCTGGGCCAGCTCGGGCAGCATGGCTTCGGGCGGCGACCACACCACCGCGTAGTCGCACGGCTGGCTTTTTTCGCCGGCATGCCAGATCTCGAATTCCGCCTCGGGCAGGTATTTCGAAAAATCCTTGAGCCACGGCTCGGTCCTGCCGTCGGCGCGGTGCAGAAGTATGCGCATGGTGTGCTCCCGTGTTATTCCGTTTTGAACGCCAGCAGCGGCGCGCCGTCGGCCACCTGGTCGCCCACCCCGTACAGGATATCGTCGATCACGCCGTCGTGCGGCGCGGCGATGGTGTGCTCCATCTTCATCGCTTCCATGATCACCAGCGCCTCGCCGCGTTTGACCTGCTGGCCCTTGGCTGCCAGCACTGCCACCACCTTGCCCGGCATCGGCGCGGTAAGCCTGCCGGTATCGAGTTCCGCTTCGCCCGCATGGGCCATCGGATCGTGGAACGTCAGCTGGTAGTGGGCGCCGCCGGTAAACACGTGCAGCACGTCGCCGTCGCGCCGCACCACGCCGTGGATGGTCTGCTCGCCGAGGCGGATGGCGTAGTCGTCGCCGTGGTGGGCGCTCAAGTGCAGCACCTGCGCGTCCGGTGCGGCGCCGGTGCTGAACAGCCAGCCGTCGGCGCGGTAGCTCAGGTGCGCGGTGTAGTCGAATTCGTCGCTGAACGACAGCGCGCGCAGGTACGGCTGGTTCAGGCGCCAGCCGGTGGCGCTGCTCCACGGGTCGCCCGGGTGGTTGCCCTGGTTGGCCGCCTTGCCTTGTTCCGACGCCATCAGCGCGGCGCAGGCCAGGGCCAGTGCCGCAGCGGGCGCCTCGGGTGCGGCTGTAAACAGGATGTCGTGATTGCGCTCGATCAGGCCCGTATCGAGATCGGCGGTGGCAAACGCGGTGCTTTGCACCAGGCGCTTGAGGAAGGCGACGTTGGTGGTCAGGCCCACCACCTGGTATTGCGACAGCGCCTGCACCATGCGCGCGAGCGCCTGCTGGCGGTTGGCGCCCCATACGATCAGCTTGGCGATCATGGGGTCGTAGAACGGCGAGATGGCGTCGCCGGCGCGCACGCCTGAGTCGATGCGCACCGGCGCCGGGGCCTTGGCGTCGCCACCGAGTTCGAACATCACCGAGGCCGGTGTGCCCAAATGGCGCAAGGTGCCGATCGACGGCAGGAATCCTTTATCGGGATTTTCGGCGTAGATGCGCGCTTCGATGGCGTGGCCGTGGATCGCCAGTTCGGCCTGCGTTTTGGGCAGCGGCTCGCCGGCGGCCACGCGCAGTTGCCACTCCACCAGGTCGGTGCCGGTGATCATTTCGGTAACCGGGTGCTCCACTTGCAGGCGCGTGTTCATCTCCATGAAGTAGAACGAGCCGTCCTGGTTGGCGATGAATTCCACCGTGCCGGCGCCCACGTAGCCGACTGCGCGCGCGGCAGCAACTGCCGCCTCGCCCATGGCGGCGCGGCGTTCCTGCGGCAGGTTCGGCGCCGGCGCTTCTTCCAGCACCTTCTGGTGGCGGCGCTGCACCGAGCAATCGCGCTCGAACAGATAGATGCAGTTGCCGTGGGTATCGGCAAACACCTGGATTTCGATGTGGCGCGGGCGTTGCAGGTATTTTTCGGCCAGCACCTGGTCGTCGCCGAAGGAGCTGATCGCTTCGCGCTTGCACGACGCCAGCGCGTCCTTGAATTGCGCCGAGCTGTCCACCACGCGCATGCCCTTGCCGCCGCCGCCGGCCGAAGCCTTGAGCAGGACGGGATAGCCGATGCGGTCGGCCTGTGCGTGCAGGAAGTCGGGGTCTTGCTGGTCGCCGTGGTAGCCGGGCACCAGCGGCACGTCGGCCTGCTCCATCAGCGTCTTGGCGGCGGACTTGGAGCCCATGGCGCGCATGGCCGATGCCGGCGGGCCGATGAACACCAGGCCGGCCGCTGCGCACGCCTCGGCAAAGTCGGCATTCTCGGACAGGAAGCCGTAGCCGGGGTGGATCGCCTGGGCGCCGGTCTCTTTGGCGGCGGCGATGATCTTGTCGCCGCACAGGTAGCTTTCCTTGGCTGGCGCTGGTCCGATCAGGATCGCTTCGTCGCAGCTGGCGACGTGCAGGGCATTGGCGTCTGCTTCTGAATAGACGGCGACGGTCTTGATGCCCAGGCGGCGCGCGGTGGCGGCGACGCGGCAGGCGATTTCACCACGGTTGGCGATCAGAATTTTGGTAAACATCGTCTCTCTCTTTGCAGCTCGTGGCTGGAAGTTTTTTTATGGAGGTCGAACGCCGGCACCGCTCTGGTAATGCATGCGCCGGCTGTCACGCTGGTTCACACGCCGCGTATCAGCAGCCGCACTTCTCCTTTGGCGCCGATTCCAGCACGGTGCCACGGGTTTTCAGGCCCAGCTTGGCCAGCAACTCGCGGTCGTCGTTCGCTTCCGGGTTGTCGGTGGTGAGCAGCTTGTCGCCATAGAAGATGGAGTTGGCGCCGGCCAGGAAGCACATCGACTGCACGGCTTCGCCCATTTGACGGCGACCAGCTGACAGGCGCACGCGCGCCTTCGGCATGGTGATGCGCGCGACCGCGATGGTGCGCACGAATTCGAGCGGGTCGAGCGGATCGATACCGTACAAAGGCGTGCCTTCCACCTGCACCAGGTGGTTGACCGGCACCGATTCCGGATAGGGATTCAAGTTGGCCAGCTGGGCGATCAGGCCAGCGCGTTGCAGGCGGGTCTCGCCCATGCCCACGATGCCGCCGCAGCACACTTTCAAGCCCGCTTCGCGCACGTGGCCCAGGGTGTCGAGACGGTCCTGGTATTCGCGGGTGGAGATCACGTTATCGTAGAACTCGGGCGCGGTATCGAGGTTGTGGTTGTAGTAATCGAGGCCGGCGTCCTTCAGGCGCTGTGCCTGTTTTTCTTCCAGCATGCCGAGGGTGGCGCAGGTTTCCAGGCCCAGCGCCTTTACTTCGCGCACCATCTCTTCGACCTTGTCCATGTCGCGGTCTTTCGGGCTGCGCCAGGCGGCCCCCATGCAGAAACGCGTGGCGCCGTTGTCCTTGGCCTGCTGGGCCGCTGCCAGCACGGTGTCGATGTCGAGAATTTTTTTCGCTTCGACGCCGGTGTCGTAGCGCGCCGCTTGCGGGCAATAACCGCAGTCTTCCTCGCAGCCGCCGGTCTTGATCGACAGCAGGGTGGCCAGTTCGACATCGCCGTCCGGGAAGTTGACGCGGTGCGTTTGCTGCGCGCGGAACATCAGGTCATTGAACGGCAGCTCGAACAGCGCCAGCACGTCGTCGATCGGCCAGGTGGCTGCCGGCGGCAGGGTGATGGCGGCGGTCGGGCGGTGCAGGGCGACGACTTTCGGTTCTTGGAGAGTGTTCGTGGACATCGGTTTTCCTTCGTGGTTCAAGTGTTTGGCTTAGGTGCGTAGTTCAAGTGTTTTTCTGTGCCGGCCAGTCGGGCAGCATCGTGAAGTCGAGATAAGCGGCGGCAGCTTGCGCGGTCGCTTGTTCCAGGCGCGGCACGCGGCCCAGCAGCGGTGCGTCGATGCGCTGCTCGAGCGCGGCGATATTTTCGTCGGCAAACGCCATGTCGGCCTGGGTTTCGTTGGCCACCCAGCCAGCCAGCACCAGCCCGCGCGCGGCGATCGCTTCGACCGTCAAGAGCGCGTGGCTGATGCAGCCCAGGCGCAGGCCGACGACCAGCACCACCGGCAAACCCAGTCGCTCGGCCAGGTCGGCGGTGTCGAATTCGTCGTTGAGCGGCACGCGGAAGCCGCCCACGCCTTCCACCACCACGGCGTCGGACGCGGCGTTGATTTCCACGTACGCGGCCAGGATCGGCACCGGCGAAATCTCCACGCCTTCCAGGGCGGCGGCAATGTGCGGCGCGGCCGGTTCGCGCAGCAGGAACGGCGTGGTGATCGACGGCAGCAGGTGGACATTGCCGGCGGCAGCCAGCTGGTCGCAGTCGTCGTTGTGCCACACGCCGTCGCGCAGTTCGGCGCCGGCAGCCACCGGCTTCATGCCGCAGGCGCGCACGCCCGCCTGCACCAGCGCGTGCAGCATCGCCGACGAGATCAGCGTCTTGCCGATCTCGGTGTCGGTGCCGGTAACAAAACACGAAAAGCGCGGCGGCAGGGCGGCTGCCGCCACGGCGGCCGATGCTGCGGTCTGGGCGTTGGCCTCGTCAGTGGCATCGGCCTCCAGGTCGAGCACGACCTCGCCGGTCACTTCGGCGTCCGCCGGCGGGGTATCGACTATCAGGGGGGCGTCGAGATTCATGTCCATTCCTTTTCCAGTGCATTGATCGCGGCGCTCAGTTGCGCCACTTCCATGGTGCTATGGCCAGCGCAGAGCGTTACCCGCAGGCGCGCGGTACCCGGCGCCACGGTGGGGGGACGGATCGTGCCTACCCACAGTCCCTGCTCGTACAGGGCGGCGCCGGCGCGCATGGTTTCGGCATTATCGCCGATCAGGATGGGCTGGATCGCGGTGGCCGATGGCAGGCGTTGCCAGCGTTGCAACTGCAGGCCGGTACGGGCATCGTCCAATTGTGCCACCAATGCCTGCAAGTGGGCGCGGCGCTGGGCGCCTTCGGCTCCCTCGATCAGGTCCAGGCTGGCCAGCAGCGCATGGGCCATGGCCGGCGGCGCGGCGGTGGTGAAGATATACGGGCGGGCTTTTTGTACCAGCGTTTCGATTACCGTCTCGTGGGCGGCAACAAAGGCGCCACCGATGCCGGCCGCCTTGCCCAGGGTGCCCATGTACACCAGGTACGGCGAGCGCAGGTCGAAGTGTTCGAGGGCGCCGTGGCCGCGCGCACCGAGCGTGCCGAAACCGTGGGCGTCATCGACCACCAGCCAGGCGTTGTGCTGTTCGCACAGCGCTAGGAGTTCCGGCAGCGGCGCCAGGTCGCCATCCATGCTGAACACACTGTCGGTGACCACCAGCCTGGTGGCGGCGTTGCTGGCCTTGAGCATGGCCTCGAGCGCGGCCAGGTCGGCGTGCGGGTACACGTGCACGCGGGTGCGCGACAGGCGGGCGCCGTCGATCAGCGAGGCGTGGTTGAGCGACTCCGAAAAAATCTCGGCATCGCGGTCGCCCGCCGTCAGGCCGCTGATGATGGCCAGGTTGGCCATGTAGCCGGTGCAGAAGGTGAGCGCGCGCGGCTGCTCCAGGTGCGCGCCGACGAAATCGGCCAGGCGGTCTTCCAGCAGTGCGTGCGGGCGCGCATGGCCGCTGATCAAATGCGAAGCGCCGCTGCCGGCGCCGTAGCGCGCCGCGCCTTCGCGCAGCGCTTCGACCAGCAGCGGGTGGTTGGCCAGGCCCAGGTAGTCGTTGCTGCAAAAGGCCAGCAGTTCGCGGCCTTCGACCGTCACGCGCGGGCCGCACGGCGTATCGACCGTGCGCCGGCGGCGGATCAGGCTGCGTTCGTCGAGCGCTTGCAGCTGGTGCGAGAGTTGGGCAAGCAGCTTCATCTCAACCTGCCATCGTTTTGTCGAACACGGCCAGCGTGTTGGCGGCCAGGCCGGCGATTTCTTCGTCGTCCAGGATGTACGGCGGCATCAGGTACACGGTGGCGCCGATGGGGCGCATCAGCAGTTCGTGTTCCACTGCCGTGGCAAAGAAGCGGCGCGAAAAATCCGGGGTGGCGTCAATCGCATCGAACGCCCAGATCATGCCGCGGTTGCGGAAGTTGCGCACCCTGGCGTGTTGCGCCAGCGGTTGCAGGGCGGCGGTCAGCTTGGCCGACTTGATGCGGTTGGCAGCCAGCACATCGTCTTCCTCGAAGATTTGCAGGGTAGCCAGGGCGGCGCGGCACGCCAGCGGGTTGCCGGTGTACGAGTGCGAGTGCAAAAAGCCGCGCGTGACGTCATTGCTGTAAAACGCCTGGTAGATCTCGGCGCGCGTCATCACCAGCGACAGCGGCAGATAGCCGCCGCTGATGCCCTTGGACAGGCACACGAAGTCGGGCCACACGCCGGCCTGCTCGCAGGCGAAGAAGGTGCCGGTACGGCCGCAGCCGACGGCGATTTCGTCGAGGATCAGGTGCACCGAGTATTGGTCGCACAGCGCGCGCACCAGTTGCAGGTACAGCGGGTCGTGCATGGCCATGCCGGTCGCGCATTGCACCAGCGGTTCGATGATGATGGCGGCGATTTTTTCCGATTTTTCCTGGAACAGGCGCTCGACATCGGCGGCGGCGCGGCGGGCCATATCTTCGGCGGTTTCGCCGTCGCGGGCCTGGCGCGTATCGGGCGACATCACGGTTTGCGAGGCGCGCAGCAGCGGACCGTAAGCGTCCTTGAACAGCGCGACATCGGTAACGGCCAGCGCGCCGATGGTTTCGCCGTGGTAGCTGCCCTTGAGGCAGACGAATTCCTGCTTGTCGGTTTTGCCGTGGTTGCGCCACGAGTGAAAACTCATCTTGAGGGCGATTTCCACGGCGGAGGCGCCGTCGCTGGCGTAAAAACTGTGGCCCAGCACACCGCCGGTCAGGGCCGACAGTTTTTCCGACAGCTCGATCACCGGCTCGTGGGTAAAGCCGGCCAGCATCGCGTGTTCGAGCGTATCGAGTTGATCCTTCAATGCCGCGTTGATGCGCGGGTTGGCGTGGCCGAACAGGTTGACCCACCACGAGCTGATGGCGTCGAGGTAGCGGCGGCCTTCATGGTCGTACAGCCACGCACCCTGGCCGCGCTTGACCGGGATCAGCGGCACGGTTTCGTGGTGCTGCATCTGGGTACACGGATGCCAGACGCTGCGCAGGCTGCGGGTAACCCATGCACTTTGATTATTCAATTCCAAAACTGCTCCAATACGTTTATTTCCTAATTTAGCCAGGCCGGCTTGCGTTTCTCGAGGAACGACGCCACGCCTTCGCGGCCCTGTTCCGAGGCGCGGATGGTGGCGATGCGCGCGGCGGTATCGTCCACCAGCGCATCATCGACCGGGCGTCCCGCCACCTCGCGCACCAGCGTTTTCGCCTGGCGCACGGCGGCCGGGCTGTTGGTCACCAGCGCCTTGACGATCTCCGCGACCTTGGCATCGAGCATATCGCTGCCAACCACTTCGTGGGCGAAGCCGATGTGCAGCGCGGTGGCCGCCGTAAAGCGTTCGGCCGTCACAAAGTACCGGCGCGACGCCTGCTCGCCCATGGCCTTGATCACGTACGGCGCGATGGTGGCCGGGATCAGTCCCAGCTTCACTTCGCTCAGGCAAAACTGCGCTTCGTCCACTGCCACGACAATGTCGCACGCGGCCACCAGGCCCATGCCGCCAGCGTAGCAGTCGCCCTGCACGCGCGCGACCACCGGCTGCGGGCACTCGTAGATGGTGCGCAGCATGGTGGCCAGTTGCAGCGCATCCGCGTGGTTTTCGGCGTGGGTGTAGCCCGCCATTTTCTTCATCCAGTTCAAATCGGCGCCGGCGCAAAAGGCCGGGCCGTTGGCGGCCAGGACGATGGCGCGCACCGACGCGTCGGCGCCCAGCGCGCTGAACGCCTGCGTCAGTTCTGCGATGGTCGCCTCGTTGAACGCATTGCGCACGTCGGGGCGATTGAGGGTGACGGTGGCCAAGTGGCCAGCGCGTTCGATGGTCAGGGTGTAGTAGGTCATGGCCGCTCCTTACATCCGGAAGAGTCCGAATTTGGTGTCCTCGATCGGCGCATTGAGCGCGGCGGACAGGCCCAGGCCCAGCACCGTGCGGGTGTCGGCCGGATCGATCACGCCATCGTCCCACAGCCGCGCGGTGGCGTAATACGGGTGGCCCTGCTCTTCGTACTGCTGCTTGATCGGCTGCTTGAACGCGGCTTCTTCGTCAAGCGACCAGGTGCCGCCCTTGCCTTCGATGCCGTCGCGCTTGACGGTGGCCAGCACGCTGGCCGCCTGGTCGCCGCCCATGACGGAGATGCGCGCATTGGGCCACATCCACATGAAGCGCGGCGAGAAGGCGCGGCCGCACATGCCGTAGTTGCCGGCGCCGAAGCTGCCGCCGATGATGACGGTGAACTTGGGCACGGCAGCGGTGGCGACGGCCGTGACCATCTTGGCGCCATGGCGGGCGATGCCTTCGTTTTCGTACTTGCGGCCTACCATGAAGCCGGTGATATTTTGCAGGAACACCAGCGGGATCTTGCGCTGCGCGCACAGCTCGATGAAGTGCGCGCCCTTGACGGCGGACTCCGAGAACAGGATGCCATTGTTGGCGATGATGCCGACCTTCATGCCGAAGATGTGGGCGAAGCCGCATACCAGCGTGGCGCCGAAGCGCGCCTTGAATTCGTCGAACTCGCTGCCATCGACGATGCGGGCGATCACTTCGCGCACATCGAACGGCTTGCGGGTGTCCACCGGAATCACGCCATACAGTTCTTCGGCCGGGTACTTCGGTTCCACCACGGGGCGGATGGCGCCCTGCTGCGGCTTGATGCGATTGAGGTTGGAGACGATGGTGCGCGCCAGCGACAGCGCATGCAAATCGTTCTGCGCCAGGTGGTCAGCCACGCCGGACAGGCGCGTGTGGACATCGCCGCCGCCCAGGTCTTCGGCCGTGACCACTTCGCCGGTGGCGGCTTTCACCAGCGGCGGGCCGCCGAGGAAAATCGTGCCCTGCTCCTTGACGATGATCGACTCGTCGCTCATGGCCGGCACGTACGCGCCGCCGGCCGTGCACGACCCCATCACCACGGCGATTTGCGGAATGCCCTTGGCCGACAGGTTGGCCTGGTTGTAAAAAATGCGGCCGAAGTGGTCGCGGTCGGGGAAGACGTCGTCCTGGTTGGGCAGGTTGGCGCCGCCGGAATCGACCAGGTAAATGCAGGGCAGGTGGTTCTGGTCGGCGATTTCCTGCGCGCGCAGGTGTTTTTTGACCGTGATCGGGTAGTACGTCCCGCCCTTGACGGTGGCGTCGTTACAGACGATCACGCATTCCCGGCCGGCCACGCGGCCGATGCCGGTAATGATGCCGGCGGCCGGCGCCGCATCGACGCCATTGGCGTCCTGGTACATGCCGTAGGCGGCCATTTGCGACAGTTCGAGGAATGGCGTGCCCGGATCGAGCAGCATTTGCACGCGGTCGCGCGGCAGCAGCTTGCCGCGCGCGACGTGTTTGGCGCTGGCAGCGGCGCCGCCGCCCTGGGCGATGGCGGCCACCTTGGCGCGCAGGTCGTCCACCACCGCCTGCATGGCGGCGATATTGGTCTTGAAATCTTCGCTACGGGGATTGAGCTTGGTGTCGATCTGCGGCATGGTTTTCCTTTGCGCGTGGTCTCGCACGCGTCGTGTGGTTTATTGCGGAAAATGTCCGTCAACGTAAAACCAGCGCAGGGCGCCACCGATAGCGTCAGGTTCACGCACGAAGTTGCTGATCTCGTGCAGGCGCTCGGCGCGGCCGCCGACCTTGAACCGTGCCACGAACTCCACCGTGTCGCGATCCCGGTCTGCTTGTTCGGCTGGTTCTGCTTTACGTTGACGTAAACGTAAAGCAGATTTTACCTCAAGTCCCAGCCACTGCAGTTTTTCCTCGGCACCAAACAAGGGCTCGACCGGCCGAGTGCTGGCATGCCAGGTGGCCAGCAGGTACGGCTCGTTGCGCTGGCCATAGGCGGTATAGCGCGAGCGCATCAGCGCTTCGGCCGTGGGCGCGATGGCGGACCCGTCTATGTACGGGCCGCAGCAGGTGGCCAGCGAGGGGCCGCCGCAGGGGCAGCCGGTGGGCGCGGAGGACTTCTTGGACATGGATGCACGGTGGGCAGGTCTGACAAGCGAGCATTATCCGCCAAATGGCGCGCTTGCGCCCGGCGCGAAGTTACACCAGATGAAGAAATAACAGGTGCCGCCCCGGAGGTCCGCCTTTACACTAGCGCCGGGAGGAATATCGTATGAATCAAAGCAGTACGCAGCAACGCAGCCCGTGGGCCTGGGTGCCCAGCGTGTCATTCAGCCAGGCTGTGCCCTACGTGGCGGTGATGCTGCTGTCCACCGTGATGTACAAGAACCTCGGCGTCTCCAACGACGACCTGGCGTTTTATACGTCGTGGTTATACCTGCCGTGGGTGCTCAAGCCGCTGTGGTCGCCCATCGTCGACCTGTTTGGCACCAAGCGCCACTGGACCGTGCTGATGCAGCTGGTGTCCAGTGCGGCCCTGGCGGCGGTCGCCTTTACCTTGCATTTGCCGCAATTTTTTGCGCTGAGCCTGGCCGTGCTATGGCTGATGGCGTTTGCCTCCGCCACGCACGACATCGCTTCGGACGGCTATTACATGCTGGGCTTGCCTTCGCAGCACCAGCAGGCCGCCTTTGTCGGCGTGCGCAGCGCGTTTTATAAACTGGCGATGATTGCCGGGCAGGGCGGGCTGGTGTACCTCGCTGGCGAATTGATCAAGTCCAGCAACAATCCGGCTTATGCGTGGTCGGTGGTGTTCGGTATCACGGCAGCGATTTTTCTGGCGCTGTGCGCGTATCACCAGCTGGTGCTGCCGCGCCCGCAGGGAGACCAAAGCACGGCCAAGACCGGCGCCTTGTGGACGGACTTTATCGAAACCTTCCGCAGTTTCTTCCGAAAAAAGGGCATCGTGTCCATCATCGGCTTCCTGCTGCTGTACCGGCTCGGTGAGGCGCAACTGCTCAAGATGGCGGCGCCATTCCTGCTCGATCCGCGCGAACAGGGCGGGCTCGGCTTGACCACGTCCGAGTTCGGCCTGGTGTACGGCACCATTGGCGTGGCGGCGCTGGTGCTGGGCGGCATTGCCGGCGGCATCGTGATCGCCCGCTTCGGATTAAAGAAGGCGATCTGGCCGATGTTGTTCATCATGCACGTACCGGACCTGGTGTTCGTGTACCTGGCCACGGCCATGCCTACCAGCATCGAAGTGATTGCCGGCTGCCTGGCGGTGGAGCAATTTGGCTACGGCTTCGGCTTTGCCGCCTTCATGCTGTACATGATCATGGTGGCCGACGGCGAGCACAAGACCGCCCACTACGCGATCTGCACCGGCTTCATGGCGCTGGGCATGATGCTGCCAGGAATGATCAGCGGCAAGCTGCAACACCTGCTCGGTTACCAGAACTTTTTCATCTGGGCATGTATTTCAACGTTGCCCGCGTTTTTCATGACTGCACTGGTGGAAATCAAGCCCGGATTCGGTAAGAAGCAGGGCTAGAAAATGGCGGCAACCGCATTACAATACGACGCTCAATTGGATCGGGGAATGTTTTGGTATTGAATGCGAAGAAACGGCTGACCTTGACCGCTGGCGTGGCCGGCGCCGTGGCTGCCATCATGCAGGGCTGTTCGAGCACGCCGACTGCGGTCGTGCCCGAAGGGCCCGCCGCGCCGGCTGCACCTGGCGCACTGCCGCCGCCGGTCACACCAACACCGGCCAGCCTGGTCAACCCGCCACCGGCGCCGCGCGAGTTCCGCGCCGCCTGGATATCGACCGTCGCCAATATCGACTGGCCCAGCCGCAGTAATCTGACTGCTGAAAAGCAGCAGGCCGAAGCCATCGCCATCCTCGAGCGTTGCAAGCTGCTCAACCTGAACGCCATCGTGCTGCAAGTGCGGCCCAGCGCCGACACCATCTATCCGTCCGCGCTCGAGCCGTGGTCGGAGTTCCTGACCGGCCAGCAGGGCCGCGCACCTACCTACGATCCGCTGCAATTCTGGATCGAGCAGGCCCATGCACGCGGGCTGGAACTGCACGCGTGGTTCAACCCGTACCGCGCGCGCCATGCCACGGCCAAGTCGCCGCTGGCGTCCAACCACATGTCGTTCACCCATCCCGAGGCGGTCAAGACGTATGGCCGCTACCTGTGGATGGACCCGGGCGAGCCGGCTGCCGCCCAGCGCACGCTCGACGTGATCCTCGACGTGGTGCGCCGCTATGACATCGATGGCGTTCACATCGACGATTATTTTTATCCGTACCCGATCGACAATACCAACGCTGTCGGCGCCGAGGGCGTGGCGCTCGAGGGTGGCAATGGCGCACGCCGCGAACTCGATTTCCCGGACGAGCCGTCGTGGCAGCGCTACCTGCTTGGCGGCGGCGCGCTCGACCGTCCGCACTGGCGGCGCCAGAACGTCAACGCGTTGATCGAGGCGCTGTACAAGGGCATCCACCGCGAGAAAAGCTGGGTGCGCTTTGGCATCAGCCCGTTCGGCATCGGCCGGCCCGACCGCCGGCCCACCGGCATTGTCGGTTTCAGCCAGTACGACAAGCTGTATGCCGACGCCGAATTGTGGCTCAACAACGGCTGGCTCGACTACCTGGCGCCACAGCTGTACTGGCCGGTGGCGCAGGCGCCGCAGGCGTTCGGCGTGCTGCTCGATTACTGGCTGGCGCAAAACACCTATGCGCGCCACGTGTGGCCGGGCTTGTACACGAGCCGTATCGACAACAGCGCCAAATCCTTCGCGCCCGACGAAATCGTCAAGCAGATCGGCGTTACCCGCACCCGCGCCGGCACCCGTGGCCATGTGCATTTCAGCATCGCGCCGCTGATGGAAAACCGCAAGGGCATCACCGACCAGTTGCGCGCCCGCGCCTACCAAAGCGCGGCACTGGCGCCAGCCACCCCCTGGCTCGGCTCCGACCTGCCCACGGCGCCGAAAGCGACCGCGCGGCGCGAAGCCGGCGGTACCGGCTTGCGCCTGTTTCCCGGCGCCGGCAAGCCGGTCAGCCATTACGCGATCTGGTCGCGCTACGGCGCCGAATGGCGCTTCGCGGTGGCACCCTCGTCGCGCACGGTGCTGCTGCTGCCCGACGACGCCGTTGCCGGCGCCGCCCAGGCAGTGGTGGTGAGCGCGGTGGACCGGCTCGGCAACGAGAGCGTGCGCGTGACGGTCAGCCTGCAGGCATGACGACGGTGGACGGGGGCGCCAGCACTGGTACGAGCGTGATGGCGCATGCCATGGAGCCAACGCCCACAGCATTGCCAGCAATGACGCAAGTACCAGCAGTAGCGCCTGCGCTAGTCCCAGCCGCACTGCCGGTACCAGCACCAGTCTTCGCTCCGGCACCAGTCTCCGCGCTCGGCATCGACGCCGGCGGTACGCAAACGCGCTGGGCGCTGGCCGATGGTGCCGGGAGCATCGTGGCGGAAGGCTTCGTGGCCGGTATCTCGGCCAACCAGATGGTGTCTGCCGCTGGCATTGCGGCAGTGCGCACCGTGCTGGCCGAACTGGCCGCGCAGGTACGGGCGGCCGGCATTCCCTCGTTCGTCTGCGCCGGGCTGACCGGCTTCGACGGCGCTTCTGCTGCGCCAGTCTCGCTACTGGCCGAAACACCGGGCTTCGCACCCGCCGCAGGGGAGCGCTTGACCACCGCTTTGGCCGTGCTGCCGGCCGAAGCGCCGGGCACCGATCCCGCCAAGGTGGCCGGCATCGAGCGCGTCGCCAGTATTCCTGCCGTGCTGCCGGCCGAAGCGCCGCGCACCGATCCCGCCAAGGTGGCCGGCGTCGAGCGCGTCGCCAGCATTCCGGCCGTGCTGCTGGCCGAAGCACTGGGCCTCAGCCCCGCAGCAGTCACCGTGCGCAGCGACATCGACATCGCTTATCTCGCCAGCTTTGCGCCGGGAGAGGGGTACCTGGTGTACGCTGGCACCGGCTCGATCGCGGCGTGGATCGATGCTGCAGGCGTCTTGCATCGAGCCGGCGGCCGTGGCGTCACGCTGGACGATGGCGGCGGCGGTTTCTGGATCGCGCGCGAAGCGATGCGTCACATCTGGCGCCGCGAGGATGAACAGCCGGGCGCTTGGGAACAGTCGCCGCTGGCGCGCGCAGTGTTCGACCACGTGGGCGGCAGCGACTGGGCGTACTCGCGCCAGTTCATCTATGGCCAGGATCGCGGTGCGATCGGTCGCCTGGCGCTGGCGGTCGCGCAGGCGGCGGATACCGATCCGGTGGCGCGCGCCATCCTCGAGCAGGCCGGTCAGGAGCTGGCGCGTATCGCGCTGGCGCTGGTGGGACGCTACGGCGCGCGGCCGATTGCCGTGAGTGGCCGCGCCGCCACGCTGCATCCGGCCATCGTGCAGGCGATGCGCGCGGCGCTGCCGGTGGAGCTTTCACTCCAGCAAATAAGTGGTCCGGCGCACCACGCGGCCGCGCGGATTGCACTACACTCCCACGCATGAGCATGTTGCTGCCACCACCGCCCGAGATGACCGAATGAAGATCGTAACGCTGACTGTCCTGTCCACCCTGCTGGCGCTTGCCGGCTGTGCCACCGTGCCGCCACCGCCGCCCGCCGGGCTGGCCATCGACCGCACCCTGAGCGCGCGCGGCCAGAGCGACCGCGTCAAGTACATCATCGTCCACTACACGGTGTCGGACACTCCGCGTTCGATCAAGATCCTGACCACGCAGGACGTCAGCGCCCACTACCTGGTGACCGACGCCGACCAGCCCACCGTATACAGCCTGGTGGACGAGTCGCGCCAGTCGAACCACGCCGGCTACAGCAACTGGAAGATCTACAACCAGCTCAATGCCGCCTCGATCGGTATCGAGATCGTCAACCCCGGCTACAAGGACACGCCGCAGGGCCGCGCCTGGTATCCGTTCAAGCCGGCCCAGATCGACCAGTTGGTGCTGCTGCTCAAGGACATCGTCAAACGCCACAACATCCGCCCCGAAAACATCCTCGGCCACAACGAGATCGCACCGCAGCGCAAGCTCGACCCGGGTCCGCTGTTCCCCTGGAAGCGCCTGGCCGACGAAGGCCTGATCGCCTGGCCCGAACCGAGCCGCGTGGCCGCGCGCCTGCCCGGCTACCAGCAGCAACTGCCCGACGTCTTCTGGTTCCAGCGCACGCTGGCGCAGATCGGTTACGCCGTGCCGCAGACCGGCGTGTTCGACACGGCCACCCGCAACGTACTGGCCGTATTCCAGACCAAGTACCGCCCGGCACTGTTCGACGGCACCATGGACGCGGAAACCGCCGCGCTGCTGGACGTGCTGACCAGCCCGCTGCCGGTATTGCCGGCCGCGCCAGTGGCGGCGCCGACGGGTGTGGAGACTGCGCCGGTGGAGTAAGGCGTGTAGCGGGCGTGCTTGGTTTCAATAACGGCGTTTGATTGACATTCGATCTATCTGGCTCATACTGTGGCTGATATCGTGCATCTTTTGCCCTGTCATGGAAAACTCACAATCACTCGACTTCAGTATTGATGTATTCAGCCCGGAGACCATCCCCATGTCCCGCCTGGCCGAATACTTGTACGAGCTGGCAGCCCTCTATGGCAGCCAGGCGTTCGTGCATTTCAAGGAAGTGAGAAAGGGCAGCGCGGTGTTGCATGCTCTGGTTGAGCGCGAGGCCGTGGCTTCAGTCGAGTCGCGTTTGCGGCTGGTGAATACCATTGCTGCACCGGACGACCTGCGACGGACGTACCACAATATCAACGGCATGCTGAAATCAGATCATGCGGTTGGCAACGTCAACTTGCCGGCTGGTGCGCTGGTTTTAGCTTTTCCGGGCAGGGATACGCCGGTCCAAAAAACCTACCGCGTCAAAGAAGCCGGTGTATTGGACGGTGTCGTCATTCGCATTGGTGGCAAGGACCAGACCATACCCGTTTGGCTCAAAGATGCGGACGGCACCGTACATAAATGCGAAGCAAATAGCGACATGGCCCGGGAGTTGATCCAGCATTACCTTTCCTTGCCCGTGCGGGTTACGGGGAACGGTGATTGGCTGCGCGGCGAAAATGGCCTATGGACGTTGGAGAAATTCAAGATCACCGGCTGGGAGTTACTCGACGAAACACCGATCACGGATATCCTGAACGCAGCACGTCTAGCCAAGGGAAACAGCTGGAATGACCTCGATGATCCGATCCATGCCCATCTTGAAATGCGGAGTGTGGAGTGAAGGTACTTTTCGACGCAGGCACGCTCATTCGGCTGCTTGATCATCACAGCATTGGGTACGGAAGATTTGCCGGAAAGTCCCGAGTCCAAACAACGAAATTTGAATTTTCCTCCACTAGACGATACCAACAGCTAGCGCTCGGAAGGTAACGCGCTAGCTACTGCCGCGCCACCCAATCAATCAACGCATCAAGCACCGCCCTCCCTGCGCCGCCGGCCACGCGCGGGTCGTTGAGCATCGCCACGACGACCACCGGCTGGTTGTTGGCGTCCTGCACGTAGCCGGCAATCGCGATTACGCCGTTCAGGCTGCCGGTTTTGATGCGGGCGCGGGTGGCGGCGGGGCTGTCTTTCAGGCGGCGGCGCATGGTGCCGTCGGTGGCGGCGATCGGCAGGCTCGACAAGAATTCCGGCATCCAGTTGCTTTTCAAGCCGGCCTGCAGCACGCCGGCCAGCTGGGTGGCTGTGGCGCGTTCGCTGCGTGACAGGCCGGAGCCGTTGTCGAGCACCAGGCCGGTGCTGTCGATATTGTGCTGCTGCAGCCAGGCGCGTATCGCCGCGTCGGCGCGCGCGCTGGTGGTGGTGTTGAGGCCGTCCGGCGGCAGCGGTCGGCTGCCCAGCGCCGGGTCGGCTTCCAGGCTGCCCAGGCTGAGGAACACGGTGCGCGCCAGCGTGTTGTCGGAGTTCTTGTTGACGTCGCGTAGCACTTCCGGCAGTGCGCGCGAGACGTGTTCGGCCAGCAGGCGCGTGGTGACCGGTGCGACGGACGTGGTGGTTGGCGGCGCGGCTGGCACGCCGTCTTCCGCATCGGCATTGGCCGGCGCGTTGTTCAGTACAACGGACTGCTGCGTTCCCAAGGGAGCGGCCGGCTGCGCAGTTGGTGGCGTGGCCGAGCTAGCCAATCCGGCCGATAGCGGCGCCGGAGCATTCGCCTCGCGCACCGTGCCGGCGATCGTCCCGCCGAGCTTGCGCCACGTGGCGCGCACCAGCCGCGCCAGGTAATCGTGCGGATCGAGCACGTTGATGTTGACGGTTTTGACGCAATCGCGCGGGAAGCTGCCGTGCAGCACCACGTCGATGCGGTCGCCGCTACGGACGAAATCTGGCGTGCGCCAGCCTTGTTCCCACTGCGCACACGTGGCGTCGGTCATGCGCAGGTCCGACCGCACGGTGACGTTGTCCATCTCCGGCATGGTCACGATCGACAGCTGGCCGCCGACCGCACGTAGCTCAAGTTTCAACAGGTTGGTGTTGATCAGCAGCGCATCGGGAATGACGTTGTAATAGGCCCACGGATATTCGTCGAACGGCGGCTGGCCGACGTCGAGACGCGCGGGCTGGAACAGCGTGCGGTCGAGCACGACGTCGCCGTTGATGGCCGCAATGCCCTGGTTGCGCAGCGCTTGCAGCATGTGGGTCAGCACGTCTTCATTGAAGTCGGCGTCGGCGCCGCCGCGCACGATCAGGTCGCCTTGCAGCACGCCTTGGACGACGTCGGCGCTGCTGCGCAGTTCGGTGCGGCCGCGGAATACCGGCCCCAGTTGCTCCAGCGCCGTCATGGCGGTAAACAGCTTCATGGTCGATGCCGGCTGCATCACCTGCTGCGCATTGTGCGCCAGCAGCACGGTGTCGCCGCGCAGGACAACGATGCCGGCTGCCGTCTCGGGAATTTTGGCCGATTTCATCAGCCGCGCAACCGGTTCCGGCAACGGCGCGGCATGAACGGTGCCAACGAACAGCAGGGCGGCAAGCAAGGTACGACGCAACATAAACGGCCCGATCAATGGAAGAAGAGGTAGGCGACCGCGATGGCGGTGACCACGCCGGCAAAGTCGGCGATCAGGCCGCACGAGATCGCGTAACGCGTCTTGCGGATGCCAACCGAGCCGAAGTACAGCGCAACGATGTAGAACGTGGTGTCGGCCGAGCCGTTGAACACGCAAGCGAGGCGGCCGACAAACGAGTCGGGACCGTAGGTTTGCATGGTGTCGATCATCATGGCCTTGGCGCCGCTGCCGCTGAGCGGTTTCATCAGCGCGGTGGGCAGCGCCGGCACGAAGTCGGTATTGATGCCCATGTGGGTAAACACCCAGGTAAAGCCCTGCACCACGAAGTTGAACACGCCGGCGTTGCGGATCACGCTGATCGCCACCAGCATGCCCACCAGGTAAGGGATCACCTTGATCGAGGTTTCGATGCCGCCCTTGGCGCCCTCGATGAAGGCGTCATAGACATTGACCTTCTTGCGCAGCGCCCCAAGGATGAAGCCGACGATCACGGTCAGCAGCAGCAGGTTGCTGAACACGGTGGAAAACTTCTGGATTTCGGCCTTGGTCAGGTACTCGGTGAAGTACCAGATCATGCCGAGGATGGCGGCAGTCATGCCGCCCAGCCAGCCCAGCACCACGCGGTTGATCAAGTTGATGCGCTGGCGGATCGATACCACGATGATGCCGGTGACGGTGGCCACGTAGGTGGCGATCAGGCAGGGGATAAAGATGTCGGCCGGGTCGGCCGCGCCCATGATCGAGCGCTGCGCCATGATCGCCACCGGGATCAGGGTCAGGCCCGAGGTGTGCAACACCAGGAACATGATCTGGGCGTCGGTCGGTTCGTCGGCCTTGGGGTTGAGGGTTTGCAGGCTTTCCATCGCCTTCAGCCCGAACGGCGTGGCGGCGTTATCGAGTCCCAGCAGGTTGGCCGAGAAATTCATCACCATGTGGCCGTTGGCCGGGTGATTAGCCGGCACGCCGGGGAAGATGCGCGAGAAGAACGGCGCAATAATCTTCGCCAGCAGGTTGACCGCGCCGGCCTTTTCACCGATGTTCATGATGCCGAGCCACAAGGTCATCACGCCGGCCAGCGGCAGGGCGATGTCCATCACGCTCGACTTGGCGGAGGTAAAAGTGCCATCGACAATGCGCTTGAAAATCTCGGTGTCGCCCATGAAGAAGAACTGCAGCAGCGCGGCCAGCAAGCCGACCACGAAAAATCCAGACCAGATATAGGTGAGCGACATAGATGCGTATTTTCTCGAAATCAGTGGGCGATAGCCGCAGTATAGCGGGGGATCGCTGCCGCGCGCCATGTGGATGGGGCGGCACGCACGCGCCGGAGTCTGGGCGACGCCGCACATACTTGTCTCAAGCTTGTGCGTAGAATAAGGCAATGAAATTCCTTAATCGCAGGGGGCTGGTCTACGTGATCACGCACCCCATGGCTTTCCTGGTGCAATGCCTGAAGGGCTTTCGCGCCAACCAGGGCTTGTTGCTCGCGGGCGCGGTCGCCTATTACTCCTTGCTCTCCATCGTGCCGCTCTTGATGCTGGTGGTGGTGGCGCTGTCCCACGTGATCGACGAAACCGTGTTGCTCGAGACGGTCGGGCGCTACCTGGGCTGGCTGGTGCCCGGCCACTCCGGCCCCATCGTCGAGGAGGTGTCGCACTTCCTCGACCATCGCGACGTGGTGGGCGGCGTGCTGCTGGTCAGCATGATTTTCTTCAGTTCGCTGGCATTCACGGTGCTGGAAAACGCCATGTCGGTGATCTTCAAGCACCGGGTGGAGGTCAAGCGCCGGCGCTTTTTAATCTCGGCCATCATGCCTTACTGCTACATCCTGTCGCTGGGCGCGGGCATGTTGCTGGTGACCCTGGTGGCCGGCAGCTTGCAGGTGATGGGCGAGGAGAGCGTGTCGCTGTTCGGCTACGAATGGTCGTTGCAGGGCGTTTCCGGCGTGCTGCTGTACATGCTCGGTTTTGGTGGCGAGGTGCTGGTGCTGACGTCGATCTACCTGGTGATGCCGGTGGGGCGGTTGTCGCTGTCGCACGCCTTGATCGGCGGCGTGACGGCGGCGTTGCTGTGGGAGTGCGCGCGCCACATCCTGGTGTGGTACTTCACCACGCTGTCGCAGGTCAACGTGGTGTATGGCTCGATGACGACTGCCATCATCGTCATGTTCAGCCTGGAAATCGGCGCGACCCTGCTGCTGTTCGGGGCCCAGGTGATCTCGGAATTCGAACGCGCCTGCCGCCACAAGCCGCGCCGGACCGTCCGTCCCCTGACGACCGAAACCACACCGATGAAATAATTTGTGCGGCGCACAAATATCTGTGTTACACTACGTTCGTGGTTGAGGTCTGCACGTTGTGCGTGCCGACAGTCCCACCTCTGGCAAATGCGCCGTGCAACGAACTGTGTAAGTTCAACGCGCTGGTGACGCAGATGCCGCAGCTGTCTTTCGAATACGTTGGTCGACTTACACGTCAGGGGCACCATGCAGATAGCATGGGCGCCTGAGATTACCGCCTCACTTGGCAGATAGCCCTGGAGACCGGTACGATTAAAGCATTGGTAATACATTGGAACGAAGCCCGCTAGCTGATGCTAAGCGGGCTTTTTTTTGTTTATTTTTCTGACGTCACGGCCAGCGCCTCGCCGATCGCATAAAAGTGCCCGCCCGCCACGTGGTGCAGGCTGCGCCAGGCCGGATCGGCATGTTCGAACTGCCAATGGCCGTCCTTGAACGCGCGCGTATCCGACCAGGCGCCCACGACTTCGCCGATAAACAAATCATAGGTTTGCTGGTTATGCGGCTCCGGTACCAGCCGGCATGCCAGCCAGGCCGAGCAGCCGGCCACAAACGGCAGGTCGTAACCATCGATGTGGAACAGTTCGGCCTGCGCGCGTTGCAGCTTGTCCGGTTCGGTTGCCAGGCTGGTCGTGCCCAGTTGCTCGGTCAATTGCAGCTGCGCCACGGTGGGCACTTGCAGCACGAACATGCCGCTGCCTTCGACCAGCGCCCGGGTGGCGGTGATCTTGTCGATCACGACCGTGACCTTGGGCGGCGCGAAATCAAGTGCGCACGACCAGGCGGCGGCCATCACGTTGTCCACCCCGTCGTGGCGGCTGGACACCAGCACGGTCGGACCGTGGGTGAGCAGGCGGTAGGCTTTTTCCAGTGGGACGGGGGCGATGTATTGGTTCATGGCGGCTTTGAATGACGATAATCGCCCCAGTATAGTCGCTGCTACAAAGCGCGGGCGATCAGCAGTTTCTGGATATCGCTGGTGCCTTCGTAGATCTGGCACACGCGCACGTCGCGGTAGATGCGTTCGACCGGGAAGTCGCTCACGTAGCCGTAGCCGCCGTGGACCTGGATCGCATCCGAACAAACGCGCTCGGCCATTTCCGACGCGAACAGCTTCGCCATGGCCGCCTCCTTCAGGCACGGCAAGCCCGCATCCTTCATCGACGCCGCGTGGCGGATCAGCTGGCGCGCCGCTTCGATCTGGGTAGCCATGTCGGCCAGGCGGAATTGCACTGCCTGGTGTTCGAAAATCGGCTTGCCGAAACTCTCGCGGTCACGTGCATAGCTGAGCGCCGCCTCGTACGCTGCGCGCGCCATGCCCACGGCCTGGGCGGCGATGCCGATGCGTCCGCCTTCCAGGCCCGACAGCGCGATCTTGTAGCCCTGGCCTTCTTCCCCGATCAGGTTTTCCGCCGGAATGCGGCAGTTTTCGAACACGATCTGCGCCGTGTCCGACGAGTGCTGGCCCATCTTCTGTTCCAGCCCCGCCACGATGTAGCCGGGCATGCTGGTAGGCACCCAGAACGCGCTGATGCCCTTCTTGCCGGCCGCCTTGTCGGTCACGGCCAGCACGATGGCCACGTCCGCATACTTGCCGCTGGTGATGAACTGCTTGACGCCGTTGAGTACGTAGTCGTCGCCATCGCGCGTGGCCGTGGTGCGCAGGGCGGCCGCGTCGCTGCCCGTGTGCGGCTCGGTCAGGCAGAACGCGCCGAGCATGGCGCCCTGTGCCAGCGGACGCAGCCATTGTTCCTTCTGGCGGTCGTTGGCGTACATCATGGCAATGCTGCACACCGGGCAGTTGTTCACCGAAATGATGGTGGACGTGCCGCCGTCGCCGGCAGCGATTTCCTCGAGCACCAGGGCCAGTGACACGTAATCCATGCCGGCGCCGCCCAGCGCTTCCGGCACGGCCACACCGAAAGCGCCGAGGGCAGCGAGCTCCTGCAATTCCTCCTTCGGGAAATGGTGTTCCTTGTCCCAGCGGGCGGCGTTGGGGGCGAGACGCTCCTGCGCAAAAGCGCGCAGCGCGTCGCGGATCATGTCGTGTTCCTGGCTCAGTATCATGGTGTCTCGTCGTTATGGTGTTGGAAGCCCGCCACCTGGCAGGTAGCGGGCTTGGTTACCGTGCGCTGTCGCTCACCAGCCGATCGGCTTGCCGTCGTAATTGCGATAGACGGCTTGGTCCGATGCCGGCAAGGTCGCCAGTGTGCGGCGCATGCCCGCCGCGCTTTCCTGCGGCGAAATGTCGGCGCCGTCGCCGCCCATGTCGGTACGCACCCAGCCCGGGTGGAACGCCACGCACGTGGCGCCCTGCGGACCATACACCAGCGCGGTATCGATCAGCACCGAGTTCAGCGCCGCCTTGCTGGCGCGGTACAGCGAGCCGCTGGGGCTGCCGCGTTCGCTCAGCGATCCCATGTGCGACGACAGCACCGCCAGCTTGCCGCGCTTGCCGGCCACCAGCGGCGCGATGATGGGCAGCAGGCGCATGGCGGCCAGCACATTGGTGTGCATCACGCTGTCGAAGTCGGACTGCTGTGGAAAGCCGTCGTGGCGCGGGCCATAGACGCCGGCGTTGAGGAAGGCGACATCGAGTTCTTCGTCATCGAGCTTCCAGCCGAGGCCGGCGCAGGCTTCGACGTCGGTGACGTCGAGCTTGTGCGCCTCTGCGCCGAGGGCGCTCAAGGCGGCGCAGTCCTCGGCCTTGCGCGCGGTGGCGATCACGCGCCAGCCGTCGGCGCGGTATTGCGTGACCAGTTCCAGGCCGATGCCGCGCGAGGCGCCAATAATCAGAGCGGTTGGCATGATGCCTCCACCAGTTCGATGGCCATGGCCGTTGCTTCGCCGCCGCCGATGCACAGCGCCGCCACGCCCTTCTTGCCGCCGGTGCGCTTGAGCGCACCGAGCAGGGTGACGATGATGCGCGCGCCCGAGGCGCCGATCGGGTGGCCCAGCGCGCAGGCGCCGCCGTGGACATTGATCTTGCTGTGCGGGATATCGAGGTCGCGCATGGCGGCCATCGGCACGGCAGCGAATGCCTCGTTGATTTCGAACAGGTCCACGTCGCGGCTGGCCCAGCCGGTTTTCTTGTACAGCTTTTCGATGGCGCCAATCGGCGCGGTGGTAAACAGGTCCGGCGCCTGGGCATGGGTGGCATGGCCGTGGATGCGGGCGATGACCTTGGCGCCGAGTTTGACGGCGGTCGATTCGCGCATCATGACCAGCGCGGCAGCGCCATCGTTGATCGACGACGACGAGGCGGCGGTAATGGTGCCATCCTTTTTGAACGCGGCGCGCAGCGTCGGGATCTTGTCGAGCTTAGCCTTGAGCGGGCCTTCATCGCGGTCGATCACGGTGTCGCCAGCGCGGCTGCTGACGGTGACGGGCGCGATTTCCCACTTGAACCAGCCTTCGCTGGTGGCTGCCTGTGCGCGCTTGACCGATTCGATGGCAAAGCTGTCTTGCGCTTCGCGCGTAAACTGGTACTTGGCCACGCATTCTTCGGCAAACGTGCCCATCGAGCGGCCTTCGCCGGTTTTTTCGTTGCGCGAGTAGGCGTCTTCGAGGCCGTCGTACATCATGTGATCGAGCAGCATGCCGTGGCCGATGCGGTAGCCGCCGCGCGCCTTCGGTACCAGGTACGGGGCGTTGGTCATCGACTCCATGCCGCCGGCCACTACTACGTCGGCGCTGCCGGCGATCAGCTGGTCATGGGCGAAGATGGCGGCCTGCATCGCCGAGCCGCACATCTTGGAGAGCGTGACGGCGCCGGTGGAGGTGGGTAAGCCCGCTTTCAATAATGCCTGGCGCGCTGGGGCCTGGCCCTGGCCCGCCATCAGGCAATTGCCGAAATAGACGTGCTCGACCAGTTGGCCATCGATGCCCGCGCGTTCGACGGCGGCGGCAATCGCGACTGCGCCCAGGTCGTGCGCGGCCTGGCCGGAAAAGTCGCCCTGGAAGGCGCCCATGGGGGTGCGGGCTGCGCCCACGATAACAATCGGGTCATTCATTTTCTAGTATCTCCATAAACGGTGGCGGCGGAACCGCCGGGGTGTTGGTGACATGATCGTGGAAAAAGCGGATGTGCTGCGGATACGGGTACACGTCTTCCACCACGCCATCAAGAATGCGCTGCTTGCGCGCCTGCCAGTAGGCGCGGGTGAGCAAGTCGGCGTGGTGCTGCATGAAAAAGCGGCGGATGGTCGGATGCCCGAGCAGGAACTGGCCGAACTGTTCGGGAAACACATCGTGCTTGCCGACCGGGTACCACGGCTCGGACGCCATTTCGTCTTCTTCCGTGCGGGCCTGCGGGATGTCGCGGAAATTGCAGTCGGTGATGTATTCGATTTCGTCGTAATCGTAAAACACCACGCGCTGGTGGCGCGTGACGCCAAAGTTTTTGTACAGCATATCGCCAGGAAAAATGTTGGCGGCTACCAGTTCCTTGATGGCGTTGCCGTACTCGACGATGCCGTGTTCGAGCTGGCCATCGTCGCCGTCCTTTTCGGCATGGGCCAGCCACATATTGAGCGGCACCATGCGCCGTTCGATGTACAGGTGCTTGATGATCAGCTGGTCGCCCTCGATCTCCACCATCGACGGTGCAAATTGCTCGAGCTCGGCAATCAGGCGCTCCGAGAAGCGGTGGCGCGGAAACGCCACGTTGGAATACTCGAGCGTATCGGCCATGCGGCCCACGCGGTCGTGGTGCTTGACCAGTAAATATTTCTGCTTGATCAGCGCGCGCGTGGTTTCTTTCGGTGGCGGATAAAAATCCTTGATCACCTTGAACACGTATGGAAACGATGGCAGTGCAAATACCAGCATCACCAGTCCTCGGATGCCGGGCGCAATATCGAAGCGGTCCGACGAGTGCTTCAGATGTTGCAGGTAGTCGCGGTAGAACAGCGTCTTGCCCTGTTTTTGCAGGCCGAGTATGGTGTAAATCTCGCTGCGCGGCTTACGTGGCAACAGCGTGCGCAGGAACTGCACGTACGACGAGGGCACTTCCATGTCCACCAAAAAATACGCGCGCGTAAACGAGAACAGCACCGTGATCTGCTCGGGATCGAACAGCACGGTATCGAGGACCAGATGGCCGTTGGCGTCGTGCAGGATCGGCACAACGAACGGGTACTCGCGGTTGCCATTGATGATCCTGCCCACGATGTACGCCCCCTTGTTACGGAAGAACAGGTTCGAGAGCACGTGGATCTGGTGGTTGGCTTCGATGCGGGTGGCGCCGAACAGCTGCGCCAGGCGCGCTTCCACCTGTTCCACGTCGCGCGTGAGGTTGGCGAACGGAGCGTTGAGCTGGAAGTTGGTGATGATGCGTTTTAAAGCGAAATGCACGCCATCGGCGTCCGGATAATAGACCTTGTAGGTGGGCGCGAGTTCGCGCGTTTCAATGTACTCGGTGGAGACAACGGGGCGCACGAAAATATACGCGTTGTGAAAGTAGCTGCGGTGCAGCAGCTTGCAGCAGACCGAGTTGAAAAACGTTTCGGCCAGCTCGGGCTGGGCATGGTCGGACAGCAGGCCGATGTAATGCAGCTTGAGTTCCTGCCATACTTCGTCGGCCAGGTCGGCCTGGCTGTATTCATCTTCGAGCTGCTGCACGCATTCCTGCACGCGGCGGTCGTAAAAGTCGATGCGTTCGCGCGCGGCGTGCTGCGCTTCGGCCCACGCGCCGAGCTCGAAAAAGCGCTTGGCCTGGCGGCTGGTCGCGCGGAACAGCCGGTAGTGCTTGTCGAAGCCGTCGAGGATGGTACGGGCGATATCGAACGCGATTTGCGAGCGCAGCAGTTTGGGGAAGGCGGCCTGGGTCATGTTGGATGTCACCGTCACAGGCCGCCCGTGCGACTAGCGGGTTTCCGCAAACAGTTCGCGGCCGATCAGCATGCGGCGGATTTCGCTGGTGCCGGCGCCGATTTCATACAGCTTGGCATCGCGCCACAGGCGGCCGACCGGGTATTCGTTGATGTAGCCGTTGCCACCGAGCGCCTGGATCGCCTCGCCAGCCATCCAGGTGGCCTTTTCGGCGCTGTACAGGATGGCGCCGGCCGCGTCCTTGCGCAGGTTGCGCACGGCCTCGGGCGTAGTAGCGCGGTCGCAGGCCTGGCCCACCGCGTACACGTAGGCCTTGCAGGCCATCATGGTCGAGTACATGTCGGCCAGCTTGCCTTGCATCAGCTGGAACTCGCCGATGGCCTGGCCGAACTGGGTGCGCTCGTGGATGTAAGGCACCACCGAATCCATGCAGGCCTGCATGATGCCGAGCGGTCCGCCAGAGAGCACGGTGCGCTCGAAGTCCAGGCCCGACATCAGCACGTTGACGCCCTTGCCCACGCCGCCCAACACGTTTTCCACCGGCACGACACAATCCTCGAACACCAGTTCGCCCGTGTGCGAGCCACGCATGCCGAGCTTGTCGAGCTTTTGCGCCACCGAGAAACCCTTGAAAGTCTTTTCGATCAGGAACGCAGTCATGCCGCGCGCGCCGGCCTCGAGGTCGTTCTTGGCATAGACCACCAGCACGTCGGCGTCGGGGCCGTTGGTGATCCACATCTTGGTGCCGTTGAGGACCCAATGATCGCCCTTGAGCTCGGCGCGCAGCTTCATGCTGACGACGTCGGAGCCGGCGTTCGGTTCGGACATGGCCAGCGCGCCGATGTATTCGCCCGAAACCAGCTTGGGCAGGTAGCGCTGTTTTTGTTCTTCGGTGCCGTTGCGCTTGATCTGGTTGACGCACAGATTGGAGTGGGCGCCGTACGACAGGCCGACCGAGGCCGAGGCGCGCGAGATTTCTTCCATCGCCACGATGTGGGCCAGGTAGCCCATGTTGGCGCCGCCGTATTCTTCGCCGACGGTCACGCCCAGCACGCCCAGGTCGCCGAGCTTGCGCCACAGGTCCATTGGGAATTGATCGGAGCGGTCGATCTCGGCCGCGCGCGGCGCGATTTCGGCGGCAGCGAACTGCTGCACCGCTGCGCGCAGGGCGGCGATGTCCTCGCCGTGGTCAAAGGTCAGTCCGGGCAGATCGAGCATGTCTCTTCCTCATTGTTGTCATGGCGGGAATCGGCGTTCCCTGGAAAGTCCGATGATACTCTTGAGTGACGTTAACGTAAACGTCAACCGTGCTCAGTCCAAGGGTGTTGACTTGTCCTCGGCTGCCGCCGCGATCAGCTGCCGGCATTCCTCTTCGTGAGCAGTGATCTCGGCCAGGGTCATTTCGATGTCTTCGCGCTGCTGCTCCAGGGTCTCGCGGTGGCGTGCCAGCACTCCCAGGAAGTGGTTCATTTGCACCGCCGTATCCTTGGGCGTTTCGTACATATCGACCAGGTCGCGGATTTCGGACAGAGGCAAACCCAGCCGTTTGCCGCGCAAGGTGAGCTTGAGGCGGGTGCGGTCGCGCGGCGTGTACACGCGGTTGCGTCCGCCAGTGCCCTCACGTGACGGGCTGAGCAGCCCTTGGTCTTCATAAAAGCGGATGGCGCGTGCCGTGATGTCGAATTCACGGGCAAGTTCGGTAATGGTATAGGTGGACATCGGCAAAATAATTGTTGGATTTCCGCTTACGTTAACGTTAGTGGCCATTGTAGCGTGGCATAAGCTGCTTGCGACATTTCTTGATTTATCGCTCCCCACAGTTTAGTGTTCCACAACAGCAAAAAACAAAATAAAATTCGTCACCCTAGATGCCGTCTCCCGCTTTTGGCAGAGCCGATAATGTTACCTTTAGAACCACATAGCGTCACAATTCAAGCTCCGCTTCAAGAGACTGACTTTCATGACGCAACATGAAATAGTGCAATGATGAATTCCTCTAATGAACGCGAAAGCTTTAGCCAGCGCCTTCAGCAAGCGCTGAAGAATGCCCACTACTCCCCAGACAGCCCCACCCGGCTGGCGCGCGAGTTCAACATCCGCTTTGACGGGCGACCGATTACCGTCCACGCAGCCCGTAAATGGCTGGTGGGCGAGGCGATACCGACCCAGGAGAAGCTGCGCATGATCGCCCAATGGCTGGGCGTGCCTGCCGAATGGTTGCGCTTTGGCGGTGCCGAACACGGCACCCCGGAAGGCGAAGGCGCCAATGGTGTCTCGCGCTTCGAGTCGGCCGACGTCAAGTTAATTGCCGATTTGCAGCGCCTGGATGAACATCACAAGCAAATTGCGCGCGAATTTATTCGCATGCTGGTCCGGGTTAACTACCAAAAGTAATAAAGTTGTGCAGTTTTTGCAGTGCTGAAAAAGGCCTGCTGTACTGTTGCTGCGTGAATCTTGTTTCATGACTTTTCCGCTTTTTGTTCGGAATTCTGAACGCTGTGTTGATGCCCATCAACGTTACTTTTTTATTTGAAGTACGTTTGCGAATTGTCATGGGTCGGATACCGATTTCAGGCACAATAGGGCGTCAGCACCGCTGACTTGCAACGTCAGTTGATACCGTTGCAGTGGTCGTGATTACTTGGAGTCCAGCCTTTGAGCAGCCATATGAAAAGTAACTACAGCAATGTCGCGCAGCTGAAGGAATTAATGACCGCCCCGCCCATGACGGCCGCCAAACATGCCGAGGTCATGCGCAAGCGCATTGCCGACCGTCGCATGGTGGAAGAAGCCAGGGAGCTGAAAAAAGCGGAAGACGGCCTGCGTTTCGGCGCGCGGTAAAGAAGCGGGTGGCGTGGCCGGCTGAGGTTGCCGGCGAGCTTGCAGCTGAAGTGGCGAATGAGTTTGCGACCGAGCTTGCAATTACGGGTGCAACTGAGTTCGCAGCTACGGTTGCTCACTCTCGGCGCAGCCCGGTGCTGCGCCGGACGGCTTCATGCCATGCCAGCGCGGCGTCAGTGCGTGGTCGATGCCGAACAGGTCGATCACCCGGCCCACGGTGTGATCCACCATCTCTTCGATCGATTGTGGCTTGTGATAAAAGCCGGGCAGGGGCGGGTAGATAATGCCGCCCATTTCCGTCACCGCCGTCATATTGCGCAGGTGCGCCAGGTTGAACGGGGTTTCGCGCACCATCAGCACCAGGCGCCGGCGCTCCTTGAGCACCACGTCGGCCGCCCGCGTGATCAGGTTGTCCGACAGGCCGTGCGCCACCGATGCCAGCGTCCTCATCGAGCACGGCGCCACCACCATCCCATCCGACTGGAACGAACCGCTGGCAATCGACGCGCCGATATCGCGCACCTTGTGCACGACATGGGCAAACGCCTCGACATCGCGCCGCTGCAGCCCTGTTTCCTGGTGCAAGGTCAGCACGGCAGCGTCCGAGACCAGCAAGTGGGTCTCGACGCCAGGTATGTGTTGCAAATGCTGCAGCAGTCGTACGCCATAGATGGCGCCGGTGGCGCCGGTGATGGCGACGATCAGCCGCAGCGGGCGATCAGCCATTCAACAGGGCTTTCAGTTCGCCCGATTCGAACATTTCGTTCATGATGTCCGAACCACCGATGAATTCGCCCTTGACGTAAAGCTGGGGAATGGTTGGCCAGTTCGAGTAGTCCTTGATGCCCTGGCGAACTTCCGGATCTTCCAGCACATTGACGGTGGCAATGTTTTCAACACCGCAAGCTTTCAGGATCTGGATGGCACGGCCGGAAAAGCCGCACTGCGGGAACTGGGCAGTGCCCTTCATGAACAGCACCACCGGGGTGTTGCTCACGGTCTCTTTGATCCAGGATTGTACGTCGCTCATAGCTGCCTCGGTAATGAAGTAAATAGATGGCGACATTTTATAAGAAATGCGCCGTGCGCGTATCGCGAAAGGCGGCATCCTGGCATTTCATTGGGCTCAAGCGTGGGATTCAGGGGACAACGCCGGTTTCGTCGAAGGGATCGAGGACTTGCATGGCGGTGGCGCTGCAACACGCCAATTGCCGGTCGCGCGTGACCATGACCAGGTTGTTGACGATGGCGATCGCGGCAATTTGCTTGTCGATGGTGTGCGGGTCCTTGCGCTCGCTGGATAACATGGCGCCCCACAGTCGGGCCGCTTCGTGGTCGAACTTGAGGACATGGCTGCCGAAATGAGCGAGCAGCGTCATCAGCCAGAGCTCGTAGGCGGTGGCCCGTTCCGAGGCGACCGGATCGTTTTGACGGCGCAGCTTGGCGATGCCGGCCTGGATTTCACCGACAGTCTGGGCTGCCAAATACAGCACGTTGTTAGGTGTGGCCGCAAAGAACTTGATTACGCCGGGATGCGCGCGAGCGCCTTTGCGGTGTTCGGAAATGACGTTGGTGTCGATGAGGTACATGAATACCTCCCACGCTAGCGCCTGTCGAACAGGTCGTCGTCATCGAAATAAGGCATCTCGGCCAGCGCCTGTTTGAATGAACGCTCGCTTGGCCGCGTGAGCAGGTGCGAGCGCAAAATGGCCCGGTGCTCGGCCTCTACGCTGCGGCCGTTGGCGGCCGCCACGCGGTGCAAGGCTTCAAGCACCTCCTGATCGGGGTTGCTGACGAGAAGCTGTCTCATGATCAATCTCCTTTATTGAGGATATTGATTTTAGATTAACCTTTTGGTAGAAATTTGCAAGCAAGCGCGGCCGCCTGAAAACAACAGCGGCCTGCCCATGGTTTTCTTAGCCCCGCAGTTTGGCAAACGCGGCGGCCATGCTGCCGCTGGGTGCTGCCTCGCGGGCGCTTTGTTTTTGGTGCTGGCCCATGCTCTTGCGGTCGTTGCGGTCGGCGCGTTGTTGCGGCTGGGCGCCCGCTTGCGGGGCGCTGTCGGTCAGGCGCATGGTCAGGGCGATGCGCTTGCGCTTTTCATCCACTTCCAGCACCTTGACTTTGACCACCTGGCCGGCCTTGACCACCGTGTGCGGGTCTTTGACAAAAGTGTTCGACAGCGCCGAGATATGCACCAGGCCATCCTGGTGCACGCCGATGTCGACAAACGCGCCGAACGCGGCTACGTTGGTCACCACGCCCTCCAAAATCATGTCCGGGCGCAGGTCGCGGATTTCTTCCACGCCTTCCTTGAAGGTGGCGGTGGTAAATTCCGGACGTGGATCGCGGCCCGGCTTTTCCAGCTCTTTTAAGATGTCGGTGATGGTCGGCACGCCGAACTTATCGTCCGCGTACTTGGCGGGGTTCAGCGACTTGATCAGGGCGGCTTCGCCGATCACACCCTTGATATCTTTCTTGATGTCGGCCAGGATTTTTTGCACCAGCGGATACGATTCCGGGTGCACGGCCGACGCGTCGAGCGGATTGTCGCCGCCGGTCACGCGCAAAAAGCCCGCTGCCAGCTCGAAGGTTTTATCGCCCAGGCGCGGCACCGATTTCAGGCCGCTCCTCGACGTGAATGCGCCCTTGGCATCGCGGTAGGTGACAATCGCCTGCGCCACCGACGCCGACAGGCCCGACACGCGCGCCAGCAGCGGTGCGGACGCCGTATTCACATCGACCCCTACGGCATTGACGCAATCCTCGACCACGGCATCGAGCGTGCGCGCCAGCTGGGTTTGCGACACATCGTGCTGGTACTGGCCCACGCCAATCGACTTCGGATCGATTTTTACCAGTTCGGCCAGCGGATCCTGCAGGCGGCGCGCGATCGAGACGGCGCCGCGCAGCGACACATCCATGTCCGGCAACTCGCGCGACGCGAATTCCGATGCCGAATACACCGACGCACCGGCTTCCGAGACGACGATCTTGCTCATCTTTTGCTCGGGGAAGCGCTTGATCAAATCTTGCGCCAGCTTGTCGGTCTCGCGCGACGCGGTGCCGTTGCCGATCGAAATCAGGGAAACATTGTGCTTGGCGGCCAGCTTGCCCAGTGCGTGCAGCGAACCGTCCCAGTCGTTTTTCGGCTGGTGCGGATAGATCACGGCGGTATCGACCACCTTGCCGGTGGCATCGACCACCGCCACCTTGACGCCGGTGCGCAGGCCCGGATCGAGACCCATGGTCGCGTGCTGGCCGGCGGGCGCCGCCAGGAGTAAGGCTTTCAAGTTGGTAGCGAAAACGTTGATGGCGTCGAGCTCGGATTTTTCGCGCAGCGCGCCCATCAGTTCGGTATCGAGGTGCATGAAACTTTTTACGCGCCAGGTCCAGCGCGCGGTGTCGGCCAGCCACTTGTCGGCCGGGCGGCCCTGCTGCCTGATGCCGAAACGGGCGGCAATGCGGCTCTCGCATGGATTGTGCGGCGCATCCCACTTCGGCTTTTCCGGTTCGCTGTCGAGGCGCAGCGCCACGTCGAGGATGCCTTCGCGGCGGCCACGCATCAGCGCCAGCGCGCGGTGCGAAGGCACGTTGGCCAGGGGTTCGGAATAATCAAAATAATCGGCGAACTTTTCGCCTTCTTCTTGTTTTCCTTCAATAACTTTCGACTGGACAATGCCATGCTCTTGCACGTATTCGCGCAGCGATTGCAGCAAGGTTGCATCTTCGGCAAAGCGTTCCATCAAGATCTGGCGCGCGCCATCGAGGGCGGCCTTGCTGTCGGCCACGCCGGGATTGTTGCCATCGGTCGTCGTAAACGCCTCGCGCAGATAGCTGGCCGCCTCGGTTTCCGGGTTCAGCTCGGGGTTGCCCAGCAGGCCGTCGGCCAGCGGCGCCAGGCCCGCTTCGATGGCGATCTGCGCCTTGGTGCGGCGTTTTTGTTTGTATGGAAGATACAAATCTTCCAGGCGGGTCTTGTCTTCGGCGTGCATGACCGCATCTAGCAAGACCGGCGTCATCTTGTTCTGTTCGGTAATAGATGCCACGATAGCAGCGCGGCGATCTTCCAGCTCGCGCAGGTAGCGCAGGCGTTCTTCGAGCAGGCGCAGCTGGATGTCGTCGAGGCCGCCAGTTGCTTCCTTGCGATAACGCGCGATGAACGGCACGGTGGCGCCTTCGTCCAGCAGGGCGATGGCGGCGGAAACCTGGGCCGGTTTGGCGGCAAGTTCGAGGGCGAGGCGTTGTTCGATGGAAGGCAACATGAGCGGGTATCCTGAGCAGTCAAGCCCGGAATCATACGCAATCTTGGCGAATGTGCCAGTCTTGACAGCCCAAACAGACTGTGTGCGCGCGGTTGTGTGACTAATGCGCGTGGAAACACCGATTGAATGGCGGGTTTTCGATAGAATCCGCAAACACGAACGCGTGTATGGCGGATAATATCGCCTGTTGCCGTTTTTGAACCATCTTTGAACAACAATGCGACCCATGGATTTTACCCGCGACGACGCTTCCGAAGTAAAAGCTGCCCCAGCTGTTCCAACGGCGCCGGCCGTGCCTCCGCGCCTGACGCCCCCTGCGAATCAACTCTCGTACGCTGTTGCCACGTGGTTGCAGCGGGTCGATGCGGCAGCGCATCCCAAGGCCAAGCTCACGCCGCCGCCCGTCGATGCCGACCCCAAGCAAACCCAGTACCGCCTGATTTACGTGCTGGCGCCCACCAGCGGCGGCCGTCACGTGGCGCTGTGCCTGTACAAGGCGCGGCTGCGGTCCAACGGCGACGTCGCAGCGGCCACACCGGTCAGCGAAATCTTCTCGCTGCTGTCGGCGCCGCCCAACTTCCTGGTCGCGGGCGACGAAGACCTGGTGCGCTTTTTTGTCGCGATGCGCAGCGGCCAGAATTCGCAGACCGGTTCGGCCACCGAGCCGCGCGGCAAAATTGGCGCAGCGCTGCTGCAAATGCTGGCCGACCAGGACAAGCTGCTGTGGGCCAACTCCTGGTCTGACGTCGGCAACGGCCTGGTGTATCCGCTCAAGGGCGGCGTGCTGCGCGAAGCCAACCTGGCCTGGCGCGAAGAGGGTAAAGGACTACGATTGGGCTGGGCCGTGCAACCGGCGCCCGGCGCGCGCCATGCCAGTCAGACCGGCGCCGACCAGGTCGATTACATGTTGCCGACCGATCCGCCGTGGTATATCGACAACCTGTCGTGCGGCGTGCTGCAACTGAACCAGGGCGGCGCCGCGATTCCGCTGGCCGACCTGCAGGCGCTGGTGGCGCAGGCGCCGCTGCTCACCAACCACGACAAGATGCGCGTGTCGCAACTGCTGTTGGCCCACGGCCTGCAACAGCTGATGCCGCTGCCGCAACCGCTGCCGCAGCGCCTGCGCGACGACGTCAAGCCGCGCCCCGTGCTCACGCTCGATGCCGCCATGCTGGCCGACGGTTCGCTCCAACGCTGGCACGATTTTGCCGTGCTGTCATTCGACTACGATGGCGAGCGCGTGTCGTTCGATCCGTCGCAGCGCGTGGTGCGCCAGAAGGGCGACGTCACCGAGATCATCGCCCGCGACGAAGCGGCCGAAGCTGCCGCACTGGCGCTGCTGGCCGAGCGCGCGTTCAGCGCTCCCACCACGCTGCCGCTCAGCAGCCTCAAGGGCGGTTTGCTGTTGCCCAACCAGGCCGCCTGGATCCGCTTCGCCCGTGACGGCCTGGCGGAATTGAAGGAAGCCGGCTGGAAGCTGGAAAAGACCGCCAAGTACCGCTACGATATGCGCGACGTGGGCGACTGGTATGCCGACGTGGCGCCCGACGAGGCAGACGGCGGCAACACCTGGTTCAACCTTGAACTGGGCATCCTGGTGGACCAGGAGCGGGTGCCGCTGTTGCCCGTACTGGTGCAACTGATCCGTGGCGCCCCCAACGATTTCACGCCCAAGGCCATCGCCCACCACGGCGACGAGGACCAGATGCTGGCCACCTTGCCGGACGGCGCCCGCGTGGCGCTGCCGTGGGCGCGCATCAAGCCCATCCTCGGTACCCTGGGCGAGTTGTATTTCAACGACAAAATCAAGACCTCGCTGCGCATGGCCACGCTCGACGCCGCGCGCCTGGACGAATTGGCGCGCAATGTCGAGATGCAATGGACCGGCGGCGAGGAACTGCGCGACATGGGCGCGCGCCTGAACCAGTTCGGCGCCGTCAAACGCATCGCCACGCCGGCCGGTCTGCGCGCCACCTTGCGCGACTATCAAACCGATGGCCTGTCGTGGATGCAGTTCCTGCGCGAATATAACTTCGGCGGCATCCTGGCCGATGACATGGGCCTCGGCAAGACCGTGCAAACCCTGGCCCACATCCTGGTGGAAAAGGAAGCCGGTCGCCTGACCGCCCCGGCCCTGGTGATTGCCCCAACCAGCCTGATGGGCAACTGGCAGGAAGAGGCAGCGCGCTTCGCCCCCGACCTGAAAGTGCTGCTGTTGCAGGGCAAGGACCGCATGGCGCAGTTCGACCAGATCGACAGCGCCGACCTGGTCCTGACCACCTACGCCTTGCTGCCGCGCGACGAGGAAAAGCTGCGCGAGCACGATTTCCACCTGGTCATCCTCGACGAATCGCACTACATCAAGAACACCCGCAGCAAGGCGGCTCAGAGCGCCGGCCTGCTGCGCGCGCGCCACCGCCTGTGCCTGTCGGGCACGCCGCTGGAAAACCACCTGGGCGAGCTGTGGTCGCAATTCCACTTCCTGCTGCCCGGCCTGCTCGGCGACGAGAAGGGTTTCAATACCGTGTTCCGCCACCCGATCGAACGCCAGGACGATCCGCTGCGCCGCTCCCTGCTCAACCGCCGCATCAAGCCGTTCCTGCTGCGCCGGACCAAGGACAACGTGGCCAAGGAACTGCCGCCGAAGACCGAGATGGTGCGCCGCGTGGAACTGACCGGCGCCCAGCGCGACCTGTACGAAACCGTGCGCCTGGCCATGGACCAGAAAGTGCGCGACGAAATCGACCGCAAGGGCGTAGCGCGCAGCCAGATCGTCATCCTCGAGGCGCTGCTCAAGCTGCGCCAGGTGTGCTGCGATCCACGGCTGGTGAAATCGCTGTCGTCGAAAAAGCAGACCGCTGGTTCGGCCAAGCTGATCGACCTGATGCAAATGGTGGAAGACTTGCTGGAAGAAAAGCGTAAAATCCTCGTCTTCTCGCAGTTCACCAGCATGCTCGAACTGATCGAACAGGAACTCGAAGCGCGCGACATTCCGTACGCGCTGCTTACCGGCGACACCAAGGACCGCAGCGCGCAAGTGGCGGCGTTCCAGCAGGGCGCGGTACCGATTTTCCTGATCAGCCTGAAAGCAGGCGGCGTGGGGCTGAACCTGACGGCGGCCGATACCGTGATCCACTACGATCCATGGTGGAACCCGGCAGCCGAGAACCAGGCTACCGACCGCGCCTGGCGCATCGGCCAGGACAAGCCGGTATTCGTGTATAAACTGATCGCCAAGGGCACGCTGGAAGAAAAAATCCAGATCCTGCAACAGAAGAAATCGGACCTGGCCCAATCGATCCTGGCAGAAGGGGAGTCGCAAAAAATGGCACTCACGCAAGAGGACCTGCAACAAATCTTCGCGCCACTGGTCGAGTAATCGATCATGGCGACCATCGCGGAACTCGAACACGCGCTGCGCCAGTCGCAGCAGGAGGCAGCGCGCTATCGCCAGTTGCTCGACCACAGTGGCGAAGTGAGCTGGATGATCGACTGCGCCAGCGGCGAGCTCGAATGGCTGAGCCACGCCGCCGAAGCCCAGTTCGGCTACACCCTCGAGACCGCCCGGGCGCTGGCCTGGGACCTGGCGCAGGAACTGGCGCCCCGGCTCGACCGCTACGAGTCGGGCGATTTGAGCAGAAAACGCCTGGTGCGCGAAACCGAGTTGCCGCATGCCGACGGCCACCCGGTGCCGGTGGAAATCGAATCGACCTTGATGACGGGTGCGGACGGCGTGCCGGTCTCGGTGCTGGGCGTGGTGCGCGATTTGACGGAACGGCGGGCGCTGGCCGACCAGCAAAAGAAATTCGCCTCGATGCTGTCGCACGAGTTCCGCACGCCGCTGTCCACCATCGATGGCGCCGTCCAGCGCCTGGAAATGACCGGCGCCCACCACGACGAAGGCACACGCAAGCGCTACCGCAAGATCCAGACGGCAGTGGACCGCATGCTGGCCATGCTCGACGAATACCTGTCGCCCGAGCGCATGGCCAGCATCGGCCGCGCGCGCCAGCCGGACGAAATTTCACCGGCCAACCTGCTTGAATCGGCTGCCGAAGGCGCGCGCACGCGCCGCGCCCGCGTCGATTTGCATATCGAGGCGCTGCCGCAATGGATGCGGTGCGACCCGGCCGGCATTCGCCTGTGCCTGGAAATCCTGCTCGACAATGCGATCAAATACACGCCGGCCGACACGCCGCTGCAGCTGACGGGCAAAATGGCTGCCGAAGGCGGCGTCGAATTCCTGGTGCGCGACCACGGCGCGGGCGTGCCCGAGGCCGAACTGGAAACGATCTTCGGGCGTGGCACGCGCGGCGCCAATGCCACGGCCGCCGGCGTGGCCGGCTCGGGCCTGGGACTGTACATGGCGCGCTCGATTGCCGATGTCCACGGCGGCACCGTCACGGTCAGAAATGTTTCTGAAAGCGGCGCGGAATTTCGGATTTGGCTGCCGGTAGCCGCCAAGCCCGGGAAAAGCCTTGCGCGAGTGGATAGCAACAGTGATAATCCCCCGATGTAGGTGACGGGCTGGATAAGCTACTGCGCGCCTCGCTGCCCCTCCTGCGTTGCTCAGCGTACTTCAGTACGCTTCCGCTACTCGGAGTGGCAGCGAAGCGCTCGCTACGCTTCTCCAGGCCCGTTGATGCGATACTGGAATAGCAGTTTACACTGGGCAGTTTGTCCGTAAAAACATCGAATGGCGCATCAATGACGCAAATACTGATCGTGGAAGACAATCTGGACTACGCCGAGGAAATGGCGGAGTTCTTGACTGAGCTTCAACACGAGGTGCACATCACCAATAATGCCAGCGATATGTGGACCGCGCTGAGCCACGGCAACGTGGGCGTGGTCGTGCTGGACCTCGGCCTCCCCGACGAAGACGGTTTCAACGTCATCCCGCGCATGCGCCAGCTGTATCCCCAGATCGGCCTGCTGGTACTGACCGGGCGCGTGGCGTTCGACAACCGCATCCTGGGCCTGCGCCTGGGCGCCGACCACTATCTGACCAAGCCGATCAAGTTCCCGGAACTGGCTGCCCACATCGAGGCGCTTGATCGTCGCGTGGGACCGCAGGAAACCGCACCCGCGCCCAGCAAGTGGACGCTGAAAGTGAGCGCCCGCCAACTGGAACTGCAAGGCACGGCTATCACGCTGACCGAAAAGGAATGCAACTTCCTGCACCTGCTGACGATTAACACCCGGCCGGTACCGCGCCAGGTGATCGTGGCCGGCATCGGCGGCGACGACCCCGACGCCGGGCGCCGGGTGGACATGCTGGTGTACCGCCTGCGCAAGAAGGCCCGCACCGGCCTGGGCCAGGACCTGCCGCTGCGCAGCGCCTATGGTGAAGGTTACAGCCTGTCCGCCAGTTTTAATCTCTCGTGACTTTCAAATAAATAGGGACAAGGCGGCAATCCATTTTGCCGCTTGCCCAATTTATTGGGGACAGAGTACGATGGCGCTTTGATTCCCTTGCCGCGCACCTATGGCCCGCCTGCCCCGCCTGATCGTCCCTCACCAGCCGCACCACGTCATCCAGACCGGCAACAACGAGCAACCGGTGTTCCACGACGACGACGACTACCTGGCCTTCCTTGGCTGGCTGCGCGCGGCCGCCAAGACCTACAAGGTGCAAGTTCACGCCTACGTGCTGATGCCCAATCACTTGCACTTGCTGGTCACGCCCACCGACGAGGAGGGCCTGGGCCAGATGATGCAGTGGGTAGGTCGCTACTACGTGCCGTACTTCAACCATAAATACGGCCGCAGCGGCACCTTGTGGAACGGACGCTACAAGACCTCGCTGATCGACGCCGACGCTTATTTCATGTTGTGCAGCAGATACATCGAATCGAACCCGGTCAGGAGCGGCCTGGCGGCCAGCCACGAGGATTACCGCTGGTCCAGCTATTGCCACCACGCGGGCATCCGCCCGGACGGGCTGATCATCGATCATCCGAAGTTCTGGGAACTGGGCAACACGCCGTTCGAGCGCGAGGCGGCTTACGTGGCGCTGTTCGAACTGGTGATTACCAGCGACGATATCACCCGCATCGGCAACGCCCTGCTCAAGGGCTGGCCGCTGGGCTCGGAACAGTTCAAGGCCGCCTTACAAAACAAGGTCAAGCGCCGGGTGCTACCAGCAAAGCGAGGCCGACCATTCAAGATCAAGCAAGAAACCGCATAAAAATCGATTTAAAGCCGCAGTAAATTCAGTGACTGCGGTTTTTCTACCGCCCAATCCACTCTGTCCCTAATAAAAAATTCTAAGAATATTTAAAAAATTAATTCGACTCCGACCCTAATTATTGTCATTGTTTTTTGTGTGGGATTGTTCTACTCTCCATTCTCATAGCCAATCTGCCAGTGGAGAGCACCATGAAAGCCCAAGGTCTGTACGATCCATCCAATGAACACGATGCCTGCGGCGTCGGATTCGTCGCCCATATCAAGGGTAACAAGAGTCACTCCATCGTCGAACAGGGTCTGATGATCCTGAAAAACATCGACCACCGTGGCGCGGTCGGTGCCGACCCGCTGATGGGCGACGGCGCCGGTATCCTGATCCAGATCCCGGACCAGTACTACCGCGACGAGATGGCCAAGCAGGGCGTGGAACTGCCGCCTCCGGGCGAGTACGGCGTGGGCATGGTGTTCCTGCCGAAGGAAAACGCCTCGCGCATCGCCTGCGAACAGGAAATCGAGCGCGCCGTGCGCGCCGAAGGCCAGGTATTGCTGGGCTGGCGCAATGTGCCGGTCGATATCGAGATGCCGATGTCGCCGACCGTGCGCGAAAAAGAGCCGGTGATCCGCCAGATCTTCATCGGTCGCGGCGCTGACATCATGGTGACCGACGCGCTCGAGCGCAAACTGTACGTGATCCGCAAATCGTCGGGCCACGCGATCCAGGCGTTGAACCTGATCCACGGCAAGGAATTCTTTGTCACCTCGATGTCGGCCCGTACCATCGTGTACAAGGGCCTGCTGCTGGCCGACCAAGTGGGCGTGTACTATAAAGATCTGCAAGACGCGCGTTGCGTCTCGGCGCTGGCGCTGGTGCACCAACGCTTCTCCACCAATACCTTCCCGGAATGGCCGCTGGCCCACCCGTACCGCCTGATCGCCCACAACGGCGAGATCAACACCGTCAAAGGCAACTTCAACTGGATGCGCGCCCGTGAAGGCGTGATGAAGTCGGCCGTGCTGGGCGAAGACCTGCAAAAGCTGTTCCCGCTGATCTACGAAGGCCAGTCGGACACCGCCTGCTTCGACAACGCGCTGGAACTGCTCCTGATGGCAGGCTACCCGCTGGCCCAGGCCATGATGATGATGATCCCGGAAGCCTGGGAAAATCACGGCACGATGGACGACAATCGCCGCGCGTTCTACGAATATCATGCAGCCATGATGGAACCATGGGACGGCCCTGCCGCCATGGCCTTCACCGACGGCCGTTACATCGGCGGCACGCTGGACCGCAACGGCTTGCGTCCGGCCCGCTACATCGTCACCGACGACGACCTGGTCGTGATGGCATCGGAATCGGGCGTGCTGCCGATCCCGGAATCGAAGATCATCCAGAAATGGCGTCTGCAACCAGGCAAGATGTTCCTGATCGACCTGGAAGCGGGCCGCATCATCGACGATAAAGAGCTCAAAGACACCTACGCCAACGCCAAGCCGTATAAGGCGTGGATCAACGCGGTGCGCATCAAGCTCAACGAAATCAAGCTCAGCGAAAGTCAGCTGGCGCATAACCGCGCCAAGTACGGTGCGGGCACCACTGTCACCGCTGCGCCGGCCCAGGGCGAAAAAGCCGTGCCGTCGCTGCTGGACCGCCAGCAGGCGTTCGGCTACACCCAGGAAGACCTGAAATTCCTGATGGCGCCGATGGCTGCCGCCGGCGAAGAAGCGACCGGCTCGATGGGCAACGACTCGCCGCTGGCCGTCATGTCCAACAAACTGAAGCCGCTGTACAACTACTTCAAGCAGCTGTTTGCGCAAGTAACCAACCCGCCGATCGACCCGATCCGCGAAGCGATGGTGATGTCGCTGGTGTCGTTCATCGGTCCCAAGCCGAACCTGCTCGACACCAACAACGTCAACCCGCCAATGCGCCTCGAAGTGTCGCAGCCGATCCTCGGCTTCGACGACATGGAGCGCCTGCGCAACATCAGCCTGCACACGGGCGGCAAGTTCAAATCGTACGAACTGAGCATCTGCTACCCGCTGTCGTGGGGCAAGGAAGGCATCGAAGCCTGCCTGGCGTCGCTGTGCGCGGAAGCGGTTGACGCCGTCAAATCGGGCCATAACATCCTGGTCGTGTCCGACCGCAGCATCGGCCCGGACCGCGTGGCGATTCCTGCGCTGCTGGCCACGTCCACCGTCCACCAGCACCTGGTGAGCAAGGGCCTGCGCGCTTCCACCGGCCTGGTCGTGGAAACCGGCTCGGCCCGCGAAACCCACCACTTCGCGCTGCTCGCTGGCTACGGCGCCGAAGCGATCCACCCGTACCTGGCGATGGAAACCCTGATCGAACTGGCGCACGGCATGCCGGGCGACCTGTCGGGCGAAAAAGCGATCTACAACTTCACCAAGGCCGTCGGCAAGGGCTTGATGAAGGTGATGTCGAAGATGGGCATCTCCACCTATATGTCGTACTGCGGCGCGCAGATCTTCGAAGCTGTCGGCCTGAACAAGTCGCTGGTGGACAAGTACTTCAAGGGTACGTCGTCGAAAGTGGAAGGCATCGGCGTGTTCGAAGTGGCGGAAGAAGCGCTGCGCCTGCACGCGGCCGCCTTCGGCAACGATCCTGTGCTGGCCAACAACCTCGATGCGGGCGGCGAATACGCATTCCGCGTGCGGGGCGAAGACCACCTGTGGACGCCGGACGCGATCGCCAAGCTGCAACACTCGACCCGCGCGAATAACTTCTCGAGCTACAAGGAATACGCGCAAATCATCAACGACCAGAGCCGTCGTCACCTGACCCTGCGCGGCATGTTCGAGTTCAAGATCGATCCGACCAAGGCGATTGCACTGGACGAAGTGGAACCGGCCAAGGAAATCGTCAAGCGGTTTGCGACTGGCGCCATGTCGATGGGCTCGATCTCGACCGAAGCCCACGCGACGCTGGCCGTGGCGATGAACCGCATTGGCGGCAAATCGAACACCGGCGAAGGCGGCGAAGATCCATCGCGCTACACCCAGGAACTCAAAGGCATCAAGATCAAGCAGGGCGAGACCATGGCCTCGGTCATGGGCAAGGAACAGATGGTGGTGGACATCGCCTTGCAGGAAGGCGACTCGCTGCGCTCGCGCATCAAGCAGGTGGCATCGGGCCGTTTCGGCGTGACTGCTGCTTACCTGAACTCGGCCGATCAGATCCAGATCAAGATGGCGCAAGGCGCCAAGCCGGGCGAGGGCGGCCAGTTGCCAGGCCATAAGGTGTCGGAATACATCGCCACCCTGCGCTTCTCGGTGCCGGGCGTGGGCCTGATTTCGCCGCCGCCGCACCACGACATCTATTCGATCGAAGATCTGGCACAGCTGATCCACGATCTGAAAAACGCCAACCCGCGCGCGTCGATCTCGGTCAAGCTGGTGTCAGAAGTCGGTATCGGCACGGTGGCCGCTGGTGTAACCAAGGCCAAGGCCGACCACGTGGTCGTCGCCGGCCATGACGGCGGCACCGGTGCGTCGCCACTGTCCTCGGTGAAGCACGCGGGCACGCCGTGGGAACTGGGCCTGGCCGAAACGCAACAGACCCTGGTGCTGAACGGTTTGCGCTCGCGTATCCGCGTCCAGGCCGACGGCCAGATGCGTACCGGCCGCGACGTGGTGATTGCCGCCATGCTGGGCGCCGACGAAATCGGCTTTGCCACGGCACCGCTGGTGGTCGAGGGTTGCATCATGATGCGCAAATGCCACCTGAACACCTGCCCGGTGGGCGTGGCCACGCAAGACCCGGTGCTGCGCGCCAAGTTCTCCGGCAAGCCTGAATACGTGGTCAACTACTTCTTCTTCGTCGCCGAAGAAGCGCGTCAACTGATGGCGCAACTGGGCATCCGTACGTACGACGAACTGATCGGCCGGGTTGACCTGCTCGACAAATCGAAAGCGATCTCGCACTGGAAAGCCAAGGGCCTGGATTTCAGCAACATCTTCCACCAGCCCGAAGTGCAGAACGGCCAGTCGATCTACCACACGCTGGAACAGGATCACGGCCTGGACAAGGCACTCGACCACAAGCTGATCGCGCAAGCGAAGGGCGCGCTGGAAAAAGGCGAACGCGTGTCGTTCATCTCGCCGGTGCGCAACGTCAACCGTACGGTCGGCACCATGCTGTCGGGCGAAGTGGCCAAGCGTTACGGCCACGCCGGCCTGCCGGACGACACCATCCACATCCAGCTGCAAGGCACGGCCGGCCAGTCTGCCTGCGCGTTCCTGGCGCACGGCATCACCATCGACCTGGTGGGTGAAGGTAACGATTACGTGGGCAAGGGCCTGTCGGGCGGCCGCATCATCGTGCGTCCGAACACCGAGTTCCGTGGCTGGGCGGTCAACAACATCATCGTTGGTAACACCGTGCTGTACGGCGCGATCAACGGCGAAGCGTTCTTCAACGGCGTGGCCGGCGAGCGTTTCGCGGTGCGTAACTCGGGCGCCACGGCGATTGTCGAAGGCACCGGCGACCACGGTTGCGAATACATGACCGGCGGCACCGTGGTGGTGCTGGGCGCTACCGGCCGCAACTTCGCGGCAGGCATGTCGGGCGGTATCGCCTATGTGTACGACCCGGAAGGCGACTTCGAATCGCGTTGCAACACCTCGATGGTGACCCTGGAGCGCGTGCTGAGCACCAAGGAGCAGTCGGCACAGAGCGAAACGTACCACGTGCTGCACAAGGACCTGGGCCGCGAGTCGGACGAAGTGATCCTGAAGCGTTTGATCGAGCGCCACTTCAAGCACACCGGCAGCACCCGTGCCCGCCTGTTGCTCGACAACTGGGCCGACAGCCGCAGCAAGTTCGTCAAGGTATTCCCGAGCGAATACAAGCGCGTTCTGGCCGAAATGGCCGAGGACGTGGCGAACGAGACGGCGGTAGTGCAGCCGGTGGCAGCTTAAACAAACCGACCGCCTGGAGCCGTCAGCGATGACGGCTCGGCAGTCCCGGGTCAACACAGAATTGTAAGGATTTAATCGTGGGTAAAATCACCGGTTTCATGGAATTCCAGCGTCAGGAAGAAGGCTATCTGCCACCTGCCACGCGTTTGAAAAACTACGCCGAATTCGTCATTCCCCTGACGAACGAGCAAGCCAAGGTACAAGGCGCGCGCTGCATGGATTGCGGCATCCCGTTCTGCAACAACGGCTGCCCGGTCAACAACATCATCCCCGACTGGAACGACCTGGTCTATCGCGGCAACTACCGCGAAGCGCTCGATACGCTGCACTCGACCAACAACTTCCCCGAGTTCACCGGCCGCATCTGCCCGGCGCCGTGCGAAGCCGCCTGTACCCTGGGCATCAGCGAAGATCCGGTCGGCATCAAGTCGATCGAACATAAAATCATCGACGAAGGCTGGGAACACGGCTGGGTGGTGCCGCAACCTGCGGCGCACCAGACCGGCAAGAAAATCGCCGTGGTCGGTTCCGGTCCTGCGGGCCTGGCCGCTGCCCAGCAACTGGCGCGCGCCGGCCACGCGGTGACCGTGTTCGAGAAATCGGATCGTGCCGGCGGCCTGCTGCGTTATGGCATTCCAGACTTCAAGATGGAAAAGTCGCACATCGACCGCCGCATCAAGCAGATGGAAGCCGAAGGCGTGGTGTTCCGTACCAGTGTGCTGATCGGCAAGGACTTCCCGGCCAACGTCAACAACTGGGCCAAGGAAACCATCTTCCCGGAAGACCTGGAAAAAGAATTCGATGCCGTGATCCTCGCTGGCGGCGCCGAGCAGCCGCGCGACCTGCCGGTACCGGGCCGTGAATTGAAGGGCGTGCACTTCGCCATGGACTTCCTGCCACAGCAAAACAAGATCAACGCTGGCGACAAAGTCAAAGACCAGATCAAGGCCACTGGCAAGCACGTGGTCGTGATCGGCGGCGGCGATACCGGTTCCGACTGCGTCGGCACCTCGAACCGCCAGGGCGCCGCATCGGTCACCCAGTTCGAACTGATGCCCATGCCACCGGAGCAAGAGAACAAGCCGCTGGTGTGGCCATACTGGCCGACCAAGCTGCGCACCTCGTCGTCGCACGACGAAGGTTGCGAGCGCGACTGGGCCGTCGCCACCAAGCGCCTGGAAGGCAAGAACGGTAAAGTGGAAAAACTGGTTGCCTGCCGCGTGGAATGGAAAGACGGCAAGATGGCCGAAGTGCCCAACTCGGAATTCGACATGAAGGCCGACCTGGTGTTCCTGGCCATGGGCTTCGTGTCGCCGGTTGCCAACATTCTCGACGCCTTTGGCGTGGAAAAAGATGCACGCGGCAATGCCAAGGCGACCACCGATGGCGAAGGTTGCTACAAAACCTCGTCGGCCAAGGTGTTTGCCGCTGGCGACGTGCGCCGTGGCCAGTCGCTGGTGGTGTGGGCCATCCGCGAAGGCCGCCAGTGCGCACGCGCAGTCGATGAATTCCTGATGGGCAGTTCCGAGCTGCCACGCTGATCACCGCCGCAAGGCGATGTTTTCCCCCGGGAGCGGGCGGGCAATCCCCGCGCCTCCCGGTTTTTTTTATGCCGCCGATGATGCAATGCACAATGTAACAAATCGTGCCTCATGTAAATTGCTGACTTTGGGTTCAGTAGTGTTGTATTATCGGCGATACATCGTCCGTCCCTTTGCGTTGAACGGAGGTGCTTCCAGCAAGGATTGACCTTTCTGCACTACAATACGGCATCAAAAAATAAAGAGTTCCGTCGTGTCCAATCTAGTCGAAATTCGCGATTTACATTTCTCGTATGGAAAGCGAGCCATCCTGTCCGGGCTGAGCATGGATTTCCCACGTGGAAAAGTGATCGCAGTCATGGGCGGTTCGGGTAGCGGCAAGACCACGGTATTGCGCCTGATCGGTGGCCAGCTCACCCCGCGCAAAGGCCAGGTCAAAGTGCAGGGCCAGGTGGTCCACAAGCTCAATACCGCTGGCCTGTACTTGCTGCGCCGTAAAATGGGCATGCTGTTCCAGCATGGCGCCCTGTTTACCGATCTCACCGTGTACGAAAACGTCGCCTTCCCGCTGCGCGAGCACACCGACTTGCCGGAAGAGCTGATCCGCAACCTGGTGTTGATGAAGCTGCACGCCGTGGGCCTGCGCAATGCTGCGGCATTAAAACCCGGAGAAATCTCGGGCGGCATGGCGCGCCGCGTGGCGCTGGCGCGTTCGATCGCGCTCGACCCCGAACTGATCATGTACGACGAGCCGTTTGCCGGCCTCGATCCGATCTCGATGGGTGTCACCGCCAACCTGATCCGCAACCTGAATACCGCGCTCGGTTCGACCACGGTGCTGGTGTCGCACGACGTCAAGGAATGCTTCGCTATTGCCGACTACGTGTATTTCCTGTCGCAGGGAAAAATTGTTGCGCATGGCACGCCGGCCGACATGATGGCGTCCACCGACCCGTATGTGCACCAGTTCGTCAACGCGGAAGCGGACGGACCGGTGCCGTTCCACTATCCCGGCAAATCCCTGGCCGACGACCTTGGCCTGGGAGTCAAAGCATGAGTGTAAGAAATTTGTTGTCCAAGCTCGGTGCGCCGCTGCGCGATTTCGTCGAAGGCATTGGCTTTGCCGCGCGCACGTTCTTCGAAATCCTGCGCCTGTCGCCGGGGCTGATCTTCCGCCGGCCGCACCTGCTGGTCGAGCAGCTGCACTTCATCGGCAATTACTCGATGGTCATCATCACCCTGTCCGGCCTGTTCGTCGGCATGGTGCTGGGCTTGCAGGGTTATTACACGCTCAATAAATATGGCGCCGAACAATCGCTGGGCTTGCTGGTGGCGCTGGGGTTGACACGCGAGCTGGGGCCGGTGATTACTGCACTGCTGTTTGCCGGCCGCGCCGGCACGTCGCTGACGGCCGAAATCGGCCTGATGAAGGCGGGCGAGCAACTGTCCGCCATGGAAATGATGGCCGTAAACCCGATCCAGCGCGTGCTGGCGCCGCGTTTCTGGGCCGGTGTGATTTCGGTGCCGCTGCTGGCGTCGGTATTCAGTGCCGTGGGCGTGATGGGCGGCTACCTGGTCGGTGTGCAACTGATCGGCGTGGACGAGGGCGCTTTCTGGTCGCAAATGCAGGGCGGCGTCGACCTGTTCAAGGACGTGCTCAACGGCTTCGTCAAGAGCATCGTGTTTGGCGTGGCGATCACTTTCATCGCGCTGTACCAGGGTTACCAGGCGCGTCCGACCCCGGAAGACGTGGCCCGCGCCACCACCCGCACGGTCGTGATCTCGTCGCTGATGGTCTGGTGGCTGGACTTCATGTTGACGGCGCTGATGTTCAGCAAATAGTTGTAAGATAAAACGGAATTAAACGAGGATAGTTATGCAACGCAAATCTCTGGATGTCTGGGTCGGCCTGTTTATCGTCATCGGCGTGGCCGCACTGATGTTTCTGGTGTTGAAGGCAAGTAATACCGGCTCATTGTCCTTCGGTAAAACCTATGCGATTACCGCCAAGTTCGACAACATCGGCAGCCTGCGTCCGCAAGCGGCTGTCAAGGCGTCGGGCGTGGTCATCGGCCGCGTGGGCGAGATCAGTTTCGACGACAAGACTTACCAGGCGCTGGTGACCTTGAACATGGATGAAGGCTATAACTTCCCGAAAGACAGCTCCGCCAAGATTCTGACGGCAGGCCTGTTGGGTGAGCAATACGTAGGCATCGAAGCAGGCGGCGATGAGAAAAACCTGGTCGCCGGAGACAAAATCGCACGTACCCAATCGGCCGCCGTGCTGGAAGACCTGATCAATCAGTTCATCTACAGCAAGGCTGCCGAAGGCAAAAAGGACGAATAAATGAAAAGCAATAAAACCTCGCTGCGCACTGCTGCGCTGGTGCTGGGTACCGCGATGATGCTGGCCGGCTGCGCCGGTCCCAACCCGCGCGACCCGTACGAGAGCTACAACCGCGCCATGTTCACCTTCAACGACAAGGTCGATACCTACGCGCTGAAGCCGGTGGCCACCGTGTACCGCGACGTCACGCCATCGTTCGTGCAAACGGGCGTCGGTAATTTCTTCGGCAATATTTCCGATGCCTGGAGCGGTGTGAATAACCTGCTGCAAGGCAAGGGCGAAGACGGCATGACCGACATCACCCGCTTCGCGCTGAACTCCACGCTCGGTATTCTCGGCCTGTTCGACATTGCCACCCCGGCCGGCCTGGAAAAGCACAAGGAAGACTTCGGCCAGACCCTGGGCGTCTGGGGCCTGGAATCGGGTCCGTACCTGGTGCTGCCGCTGCTGGGACCGTCCACCGTGCGCGACACCGTGGCGCTGCCAGCCGACTTCGCCGGCAATATCTGGCGCTACAAGGATCCGACCAATGTCCGCAACATCGGTACCGGCATCAACCTGATCGACACCCGCGCCAGCCTGCTGGACGCCGGTTCGCTGTTTGAAGACGCCGCGCTCGACCGCTACGTGTTCCTGCGCGACGGCTACTTGCAACGCCGCGAAAGCCAGGTCTTCCCGGACGGCAATCCGCGCAAGCCGAAGCAGAACGACGATCCGTACGGTGAAGACGACGGCGCCAAGCCAGCCACCGATCCGCAGGCAGCACCAGCCGCACCAGCGCCAGCTGCAGAGCCGGCACCTGCTGCTCCCGCAACGCCGCCGCAAGCCGACGCTGCAACTGTTGCTCCAGTGGAAACTTCGCCAACCGTGTCAGCCGAATCCGCCCCGAACGCGTTAAACTCTGGTACACCGGCTGCGAACTGAGCCAGCCTGTGACCCGAAGAACTCACACAAGGTAGATAAACGATGAATCTGATCAAACAACTGATAGCTGTTGCCACCGTTGCAACGATGGGCTTCACCATGACCGCGCAAGCGGCCGAAGCGCCCGATGCGCTGGTCAAGCGCATCAGCGAAGACGTGATCAACACTGCCAAGGCCGACAAGGACATCCAGTCCGGCAATCAGCAAAAAATCATGGCGCTGGTCGAAAACAAGATCTTGCCGTACGTCGATTCGAACCGCATGACCGCGCTGGCGGCTGGCCGCTTCTGGCGCCAGGCGTCGCCTGAGCAACAAAAAGCGCTGTCGGAACAGTTCCGCACGCTGCTGGTGTACACGTACTCGGGCGCGCTGTCGCAAATCAAGAACGAAACCATCACCTTCAAGCCGCTGCGCGCCGATGCGGCCGACACCGACGTGGAAGTGCGTTCGCAAGTGAACATGACCCGCGGCGATCCGGTCCTGCTGAACTACCGCGTGGCCAAGGCTGGCGACAGCTGGAAAATCTATGACATCAACGTCATGGGCGCCTGGCTGGTGGAAACCTACAAAGGTACGTTCACGTCCGAGATCAACAAGGGCGGCATCGATGGCCTGATCAAGACGCTGACCGACAAGAACAAGTCGCTGGCCAGCAAACCGCTCAAAGCCAACCCTGCCACGCCAGCCAAATAAGTACCTCACCAAGTAATCGCCATGACCGCCGACGCCACCGACAACCTGCAATCACTCACGTCCCTGACCGTGCTCAACGCCACTGCGGCGCAAGAGCGCGGCCTGGCTGCCATCAAGGCTGGCCAGCGGGCGTTTGATTTAAGCAACGTTACCTCGGTGGATTCGGTGGCCGTGTCGGTGCTGCTGTCCTGGCAGCGCGCTGCGCGCGAAGCCGGGGTGCAGCTCACGCTGCAAAACCTGCCGGCCTCCCTGAAAAACCTGACCAAGCTCTACGGCGTCTGCGGTCTGGTGTTCCCCGGCCAGGAAGAAGAGCAAGATCTGGACAATACCTCCGTCGCTCCGGCCGCCGCGCCTGCCGACCTGCACCACCATCATTGATCCCCGCTCCGCCCCGTCGCATCCCAGTTTTGCCCTTGTAATACCGCCGGTCCGGCTCGACCGACCCAGATTTCCCCTATAATTGAACGTTGCCGCAGTTACAGTACTGCGGCGCCCCGGAATCACCGCCGCGCGCCGCTTTGGCCCCTGGCGGGCACTCAGCGCCGGCCCTGCCGCCGCACAACGTAAAGTCTAGAATGTCAGCGATCCAAATAACGAATGTCGAAAAGCGCTACAAGTCGCTCCAGGCGCTGGGCGGCGTGTCGCTCACCATCGAGGAGGGCGAGTTTTTCGGCCTGCTGGGCCCCAACGGCGCCGGCAAGACTACCCTGATTTCCATCATTGCCGGCCTGATTCGCCCCGATGCCGGCAAGGTCAGCATTCACGGCCATGACGTCACCGGCGATTTTCGCGAAGCGCGGCGCAAGCTGGGCGTGGTGCCGCAGGAACTGGTGTTCGATCCGTTCTTCACCGTGCGCGAAACCCTGCGCCTGCAATCGGGCTACTTCGGCCTGCCCAACAACGACGCCTGGATCGACGAGGTGATGCACAACCTCGACCTGACCAACAAGGCCGACACCAATATGCGCGCCCTGTCCGGCGGCATGAAGCGCCGCGTGCTGGTCGCGCAGGCGCTGGTGCACAAGCCGCCCGTGATCGTGCTCGACGAACCGACCGCCGGCGTGGACGTGGAGCTGCGCCAGACGCTGTGGAAGTTCATCTCGCGCCTCAATCGCGAAGGCCACACCGTGGTGCTCACCACCCACTACCTGGAAGAAGCACAGGCGATGTGCAAGCGCGTTGCCATGCTCAAGAGCGGCAAGGTCGTTGCGCTCGACTCGATGGCGGCACTGATCCGCCGCATCTCGGGCTCGCAGCTGATCGTCAACATGACGGCCGGCGATTTGCCGGACGACCTGCGCCACCTGGTTACGCACCCGGAAGTGTCGGACCACGGTCGCAAGTACAGCCTGCGCATCAACGAGTATTCGGAAGTGGAAGGCATCCTGGCGCGCCTGCGCGAGTCGGGCGCCGTGATCGACGAGATGCAGCTGCAACAGGCCGATCTCGAAGACATCTTCCTGCAAATCATGGACAAGGGCTCCGTATGAATTTTATCTCGAGCGGCTTCCGCACCCTGGTCTATAAAGAGACGCTGCGCTTCTGGAAGGTTGCGACGCAAACCGTGGCCGCGCCGATTCTGACCGCCATGCTGTACCTGCTGATCTTCGGCCATGTGCTGGAAGGCCGGGTGCAGGTGTACGAAGGCGTGAGCTACACGTCGTTCCTGATTCCCGGCCTGGTGATGATGAGCGTGCTGCAAAATGCGTTTGCCAACTCGTCGTCGTCGCTGATTCAATCGAAAATCACCGGCAACCTGGTGTTCGTGCTGCTCACGCCCCTGTCGCACTGGGAAATCTTCTCGGCGTACGTGATCGCCGCCATGGTGCGCGGCCTGGCCGTGGGCCTGGGCGTGTTTGCCGTGACCGCGTGGTTCGCTCACATGAGTTTTGCGGCGCCGCTGTGGATCGCCGTGTTTGCCCTGCTGGGCGCGGCCATCCTCGGCACCATGGGGCTGATCGCCGGCATCTGGGCCGAGAAATTCGACCAGCTGGCCGCGTTCCAGAATTTTTTGATCATGCCGCTGACCTTCTTGTCCGGCGTGTTCTACTCGATCCACTCGCTGCCGTCGTTCTGGCTCACCGTTTCGCACCTGAACCCGTTCTTCTACATGATCGACGGCTTCCGCTACGGCTTCTTCGGCCAGTCCGACACCAGCCCCTGGATCAGCCTGGGCATCGTCTCGGCCTTCCTGGTGGTGCTGTCGCTGGCGGCGATCCGGTTGCTGCGCAGCGGTTATCGTCTGCGACACTAACCGGCGGCACCAGGAGCACAATCATGCGTCAAATACAGATAACAGATTTAAAACAGGACCCCATCATGGCTACCACTCCAGAACTGATCCACGGCTATATCTCTGCCGGCCTCGAATGCACCCATCTCGAAGTGGACGGCGACGGCCAGCACTTCCAGGCCATCATCGTGTCGCCGGCGTTTGCCGGCAAGCGTCCGATCCAGCGCCATCAGCTGGTGTACGCCGCGCTGGGTGACCGCATGCGCGAAGAAATCCACGCGCTGTCGATGAAAACCCTCACCCCAGAAGAATACCAAGGCTAAGCATGGACAAGCTCCTCATTCAAGGCGGCAACCGCCTGCACGGCGACATCACGATTTCGGGCGCGAAGAACGCCGCGCTGCCGATCCTGTGCGCCGGCCTGCTGACGTCCGGCGACGTCGAGCTGTTCAATGTGCCGCACCTGCACGACGTGGCCACCATCCTGAAACTGCTGGGCCAGACCGGCTTGAAGGTCACCCAGGACAACGACAAGGTCACCCTGAACGGCGCCGCCATCGACAAGCTCGAAGCGCCGTACGAACTGGTGAAGACCATGCGCGCGTCGATCCTGGTGCTGGGTCCGCTGCTGGCGCGCTTCGGCCAGGCCAAGGTATCGCTGCCGGGCGGCTGCGCCATCGGTTCGCGTCCCGTCGATCAGCACATCAAGGGCCTGCAGGCCATGGGTGCCGAGATCACCATCGAGGCGGGCTACATCTACGCCAAGTGCGCCAAGCTGAAAGGCGCGCGCATCGTCACCGACATGATCACCGTCACCGGCACCGAGAATCTGCTGATGGCCGCCACCCTGGCCGAAGGCGAGACCGTGCTGGAAAACGCCGCGTGCGAACCGGAAGTGACCGACCTGGCCAACCTGCTGGTGGCCATGGGTGCCAAGATCGAAGGTATCGGCACCAACCGCCTGGTCATTCAAGGTGTGGCCGAACTGCATGGCGCCAAGCACGCGGTCATCTCCGACCGCATCGAAGCGGCGACCTTCCTCTGCGCAGTCGCTGCCACCGGCGGCGACATCACGATTCGCAATACGCGCGTGGACATCATGGACGCCGCGCTCGACAAGTTGCGCGAAATGGGTCTGCAGCTGACCGTGGGCGACAACTGGATCCGCGCGCAGATGGATGCACGCCCCACGCCTGTGACGTTCCGCACTACCGAATACCCGGGCTTCCCCACCGACATGCAGGCGCAGTTCATGGCAGTCAATACGATTGCCAACGGCGCCAGCCGCGTGACCGAAACCATTTTTGAAAACCGCTTCATGCACGTGCAGGAGATGAACCGCCTGGGCGCGGCCATCGAGACCGACGGCAACACCGCCTTCATCAAGGGCGTGGAGCAGCTCGTCGGCGCGCCCGTGATGGCAACCGACCTGCGTGCTTCGGCATCGCTGGTGATTGCGGCCATGGCTGCGCGCGGCGAGACGCTGATCGACCGCATTTATCACCTCGATCGCGGCTACGACCAGATGGAAGTCAAACTGTCGGCCGTGGGCGCCAACATCAAACGGATCAAATGATGAACGTACCAGAGAACCAGCAACTGATCCTGGCCCTGTCCAAGGGCCGGATTTTCGACGACACCCTGCCGCTGCTGGAAGCAGCCGGCATCACCGTCACGGAAAATCCGGAAACCTCGCGCAAGCTGATTTTGGCCACCAACGACCCCGGTGTGCGCGTGCTGATCGTGCGCGCCACCGACGTGCCAACCTATGTGCAGCATGGCGCGGCGGACTTCGGCGTGGCCGGCAAGGACGTCCTGCTCGAGCATGGCGGCGAAGGCCTGTACCAGCCGATCGACCTCAATATCGCCGCGTGCCGCATGTCGGTGGCCGTGAAAAACGGTTTCGATTACGAGACCGCCGTGCGCCAGGGCGCGCGCCTGCGCGTGGCTACCAAGTTCGTGCAGACCGCGCGCGAACACTTCGCCAAGAAGGGCGTGCACGTTGACCTGATCAAGCTGTATGGCTCGATGGAACTGGCGCCGCTGGTTGGCCTGTCCGACGCCATCGTGGACGTGGTCAGCACCGGCAACACGCTGCGCGCTAACGACCTGGTGGAAGTGGAAGCGATCATGGACATCTCGTCGCGCCTGATCGTCAACCAGGCCGCGTTAAAGCTCAAGCGCCAGCGTTTGCAGCCCATCCTCGAAGCGTTCGAGCGCGCGGCAAAAAAGTAAATCAATACGGAACACATCATGTCGATTCAAATTACCAAGCTCGATTCCACGCAAGCCGATTTTCAAAAGTCCCTGGACACCTTGCTGGCATTTGAAGCGGGCACCGATGAAGCGATCGAGCGCGCCGTCGCCGGCATCCTGGCCGACGTCAAGGCGCGCGGCGACGCTGCCGTCCTCGAATACACCAACCGCTTCGACCGCATTCCCAACGGCGGCGCCGCCAGCATGGCCGCTTTTGACATCGGCCAGGACGAACTGCAGGCAGCGCTCGCAGCGATTCCCGCCGCCCAGCGCGACGCCCTCAACGTGGCCGCGCAGCGCATCCGCGTATTCCACGAACGGCAAAAGCAGGAACTGAACGGCTTTACGTACACCGAAGCCGACGGCACCATCCTGGGCCAGAAAGTCACGCCGCTCGACCGCGTGGGCATCTACGTCCCCGGTGGCAAGGCAGCATACCCGTCGTCGGTGCTGATGAATGCGATTCCGGCCCACGTGGCGGGCGTGCAGGAAATCATCATGGTGGTGCCAACGCCGGATGGCGTGAAGAACCAGATGGTGCTGGCTGCTGCCGCGATTGCCGGTGTGACGCGCGTGATCACCATCGGCGGCGCCCAGGCGGTGGCCGCGCTGGCGCATGGCACCGAGACCATACAGCCGGTCGATAAAATCGTCGGTCCCGGCAACGCGTATGTCGCTGCCGCCAAGCGCCGCGTGTTCGGCATCGTCGGCATCGACATGATTGCCGGTCCGTCCGAAATCCTGGTGATCTGCGACGGCACCACGGACCCGGATTGGGTGGCGATGGACCTGTTCTCGCAGGCCGAGCACGACGAACTGGCGCAGGCGATCATGCTGTGCCCGGACGCCGACTACATCGCCAGGGTGGAAGCGAGCATCGAAAAACTGCTGCCGACCATGCCGCGCCAGGACACCATCCGCACGTCGCTCACCGACCGTGGCGCGCTGGTCAAAGTGCGCGACATGGACGAAGCGTGCGCGATCGCCAACAGCATCGCTGCCGAGCACCTGGAAATCTCGGCCGAAGACCCGCAACAGTGGGCCGATAAAATCCGCCACGCGGGCGCCATGTTCCTGGGACGCTTCTCGTCCGAGTCGCTGGGCGACTATTGCTGCGGCCCGAACCACGTGTTGCCGACGTCGCGCACCGCGCGCTTCTCGTCGCCGCTGGGCGTGTACGATTTCCAGAAACGCTCGTCGATCATCCACGTCAGCGAAGCCGGCGCGCAAACCCTCGGCAAGATCGCGGCCGAACTGGCGTATGGCGAAGGCTTGCAGGCGCACGCCCGCAGCGCCGAACTCAGGTTAAAAAACCAATGACCGAAAAGTGGCTCAACCAGGTCTTCTGCGAGGATGCGCTGTCCGGACTGGCGCGCATCCCCGACGGTTCCATCGACCTGATCTTGACCGACCCGCCGTACAACCTGGGCAAGGACTACGGCAATGCGTCCGACCAGCAGACGGTCGATGATTACCTGCGCTGGACCGAGCAGTGGATCGACGCTGCGCTGCCCAAGCTCAAGCCGAACGGCAGCCTGTACATCTTTTTGACGTGGCGCTTTTCGCCCGAAATCTTCGTGCTGCTGAAAAAGCGCATGACGATGATGAACGAGATTATCTGGGACCGCCGCGTACCGTCGATGGGCGGCAGCGTGCGCAGCTACTCGTCGGTACACGACACCATCGGCTTTTTTGTCCGCCGCAAGGATTATTATTTCGACCTCGACGCCGTGCGCATCGCCTACGACGCCGAAACCAAGAAGGCCCGTTCGCGCTCGATCTTCATCGGCGCCAAGTGGCTCGAAGTGGGCTACAACCCCAAGGACCTGTGGAGCGTCTCGCGCCTGCACAAGGAGCACCCCGAGCGCGCCGACCACCCGACGCAAAAGCCGCTGGAAATCATCGAGCGCATGGTCAAGGCCTCGTGCCCGCCCGACGGCGTGGTGCTCGACCTGTTCATGGGCAGCGGCACCACGGCGATTGCCGCCAAGCGTTGCGGACGCAGCTTCGTCGGCTTTGAACTCAATCCCGACTACTGCGCGATCATCGACGAACGGCTGGCGGCGCTGGACTTGCCGCCCGTGGTGAAGAAAAAGCCGGCGCCTAAAAAAACCGCACCGAAAAAAGCCGCCCCCAAGGCCGCCCCCAAAAAAATCGTCGCCGCCAAACCCAAGGCCGCCACCAAGCGACTTTCAACCGTAGCCTGACCAGGAGCCCCAAGCAGATGTCCGCCATCGACACCCTCATCGCCAACACCATACGCCCGGACGTGGCAGCCATGCATGGCTACCACGTGGCTGACGCCAGTGGCTTCGTGAAGCTCGATGCGATGGAAAATCCGTACCAGCTGCCCGAGCATTTGCTGCAGGAGCTGGGCACGCGCCTGGCTGCCGCCACCCTGAACCGCTACCCGGTAGCGTCGTACGCAACCACCAAGCAGAAGGTGCGGGCCACGCTGGGCGTGCCGGCAGGGTACGACGTCATGCTTGGCAACGGCTCCGACGAGCTGATCTCGATCCTGTGCATGGCCTGCGCCCAGCAGGAGCGCCGCGCGGTGGTGCTGTCGCCCACGCCGTCGTTCGTGATGTACGCGCGTTCGGCGCAGTACGCGGGCATGGACTACGTGGGCGTGCCGGTGAAAGCGGACCTCACGCTCGACCTGCCGGCCATGCTGGCGGCGATTGCCGAACACAAGCCGGCGCTGGTGTTCCTGTCGTACCCGAACAACCCCACCGGCAACCTGTTCGCAGAAAGCGATATCGTCGCCATCATCAAGGCTTTGGATGGTTTCGGCCTGGCTGTGGTCGATGAAGCATACGAGCCGTTCGCCCAGCAGACCTTCATGGACCGCCTGCCGCAGTTCGACAACCTGGTGGTGATGCGCACCGTCTCGAAGCTGGGACTGGCCGGGATACGCCTCGGCTACATGTCGGCGGCGCCCAAACTGCTCGAGCAGTTCGATAAAGTGCGGCCTCCTTACAACATCAACGTATTGACGCAGACGGCGGCCGAATTCGCGCTCGACCACGTGGAGGTGCTGAACCAGCAAGCGCACGCGTTGCGCGCCGCACGCGCCGATCTGATGGCTGCATTGGCAGAATTTCCCGGCGTGGAGGTTTTTCCGTCGGCGGCAAATTTTATCTTGATTCGGGTGCCCAATGCCGACGATGCCAACGTCAAACTACTATCTCACAAGGTATTAATTAAAAATGTGAGTAAAATGCATCCTGTGCTGGCCAATTGTTTACGCATTACGGTCAGTACCCCGGCAGAAAACGCCACCTTCCTCGATGCCTTCGCCGCGTCGCTGGCAGCCTGAGTAACCTCGCGAGCCCCCTCATGAACCGCACCGCAGAAATCACCCGCAATACCAACGAGACGCAAGTCCGCGTCTCCATCAACCTCGATGGCACCGGCCAGCAAAAGCTCAATACCGGCGTGCCCTTCCTCGACCACATGCTCGACCAGATCGCCCGTCATGGCCTGTTCGACCTGGAAGTGGAAGCCACCGGCGACATCCATATCGACAACCACCACACGGTGGAAGACGTGGGCATCACGCTGGGCATGGCCGTGGCCAAGGCCATCGGCGACCGCAAGGGCATCGTCCGTTACGGCCACTCGTACGTGCCGCTTGACGAAGCACTGTCGCGCGTCGTGCTGGATTTTTCCGGCCGGCCAGGCATCGAGTACCACATCCCGTTTACGCGCGCGCTGATCGGCACCTTCGACGTTGACCTGACGCTGGAATTTTTCCGTGGCTTCGTCAACCACGCACTGGTCACGCTGCACATCGATAACCTGCGCGGCACCAACGCCCACCACCAGTGCGAAACCGTGTTCAAGGCTTTCGGCCGCGCGCTGCGCATGGCGTCGGAACTCGATCCACGCGCCGCCGGCACCATCCCGTCGACCAAGGGCACTCTGTAAGACTTCACTATCATGAAAAAAATCGTCGTAGTTGATTACGGTATGGGTAATCTGCGCTCGGTCGCGCAGGCCCTGCGCGCCGTCGCCCCGGAAGCCAATGTACTGATCTCGGGCGAAGTGGCCGACATCGAGTCCGCCGACCGCATCGTGCTGCCGGGCCAGGGCGCCATGCCCGACTGCATGCGCAGCCTGCGCGAATCGGGCGTGCAGGAAGCGTTGCTGCACGCCGCGCGCAACAAGCCGCTGATGGGCGTGTGCATTGGCGAACAGATGCTGTTCGACGGCAGCGAGGAGGGCGATGCCGCCGGCCTGGGCCTGCTGCCGGGCAAGGTGGTGCGCTTCCAGCTCGACGGCCAGTTGCAGGAGGACGGCTCGCGCTTCAAGGTACCGCAAATGGGCTGGAACCAAGTCCAGCAAAATGCGTCTCACCCGATGTGGGACGGCATTGCGGACAACAGCTATTTTTATTTTGTCCACAGCTACTTTGCCCAGCCAGAACAAGCTGCGCACACGGTGGGCGTCACCGTGTATGGCGCGCCGTTCAGCTGCGCCGTCGCCCGTGATAATATTTTCGCCACGCAGTTCCACCCGGAGAAAAGCGCCGCGGCTGGCCTGCAGTTGTACCGCAATTTCGTTCGCTGGAATCCTTAACCCTAACTTCCCTACACCATCATGCTGCTCATTCCTGCCATCGACCTCAAAGACGGTCACTGCGTTCGCCTCAAACAGGGCGATATGGAACTTGCCACCGTTTTCTCCGAAAACCCGGCCGACATGGCCCTGCACTGGCTCCAGCAGGGCGCGCGCCGCCTGCATCTGGTCGACCTGAACGGCGCCTTTGCCGGCAAGCCGAAAAACGAAGGCGCAGTCAAGGCCATCCTGAAAGTGGTGCAGGAATTTGCCGAGGAAAACGACCTCGACGAAATCCCGGTGCAACTGGGCGGCGGCATCCGTGACCTCGATACCATCGAGCGCTACCTCGACGCCGGCATCAGCTACGTCATCATCGGCACCGCTGCGGTCAAGGAACCGGGCTTCCTGCACGATGCGTGCGGTGCTTTCCCCGGCCACATCATCGTCGGTCTCGATGCCAAGGATGGCAAGGTGGCCACGGACGGCTGGAGCAAGATGTCCGGCCACGAAGTGATCGACCTGGCGAAAAAATTCGAAGCGTACGGCGTGGAATCGATTATCTACACCGACATCGGCCGCGACGGCATGATGGGCGGCGTCAATATCGAGGCCACCGTCAAGCTGGCGCAAGCGGTGAAAATTCCCGTGATCGCCTCGGGCGGCCTGCACAATATCGGCGACGTCGAGGCGCTGTGCGCGGTGCAGGACGAAGGCATCGAGGGCGTGATCTGCGGCCGTTCGATTTACGAAGGCACGATCGACCTGGCCTCGGCGCAACTGCGTGCCGACGAGCTCAGCGGCGACCTGCCAGATTATCCGGAAGACTAATACCCATGCTTGCCAAACGCATCATTCCCTGCCTCGACGTCACCGATGGCCGCGTGGTCAAGGGCGTCAATTTCACCGAGCTGCGCGACGCCGGCGACCCGGTGGAAATCGCCCGCCGCTACGACGAGCAGGGTGCCGACGAACTGACGTTCCTCGACATTACCGCCACCAGCGACAACCGTGGCCTGATTCTGCACATCATCGAGGCCGTCGCGTCGCAAGTGTTCATTCCGCTCACCGTCGGTGGCGGCGTGCGCGAAGTGGCCGATGTGCGGCGCCTGCTCAATGCCGGCGCCGACAAGGTCAGCATGAACTCGTCAGCCGTCTCGAACCCGCAACTGGTGTTCGACGCGTCGCAAAAGCACGGCTCGCAGTGCATCGTGGTGGCCATCGACGCCAAGCAGGTGTCCCCGGGCAAGTGGGAAGTGTTTACCCACGGCGGCCGCAAGGCCACCGGCATCGACGCCATCGAGTGGGCCGTCAAAATGGAACAGCTGGGCGCCGGCGAAATCCTGCTCACCAGCATGGACCGTGACGGCACCAAGTCCGGTTTCGACCTGGGCCTGACCAGCAGTGTCTCGAATGCGATCGGCATTCCCGTGATCGCTTCGGGCGGCGTGGGCGGTCTGCAAGACCTGGCCGACGGCGTCAAGCTGGGCAAGGCCGACGCAGTGCTGGCAGCGAGCATCTTCCACTATGGCCAGCACACGGTGCAGGAAGCCAAGCGCTTCATGGCGGAGCAGGGCATTCCGATGCGCCTCGCTTAAGCTTTTTCAACGCAGGAACAAGACATGTCTACCCCAACCAACAACGTGGCCAAGGCCAAATGGCTGAAAAAAATCCACTGGGACGAAAACGGCCTGGTGCCGGTCATCGCCCAGGAGGCGGGCAGCAACGACGTGCTGATGTTCGCCTGGATGAACCGCGATGCGCTGGCCAAAACGGTCGAGCTGGGCGAAGCCGTGTACTGGAGCCGCTCGCGCAAAAAGCTGTGGCACAAGGGCGAAGAGTCGGGCCACACGCAAAAAGTGCTGGAAATCCGCCTCGACTGCGATGAAGACGTGGTGCTGCTCAAGATCGAGCAGGCCGGCGGCATCGCCTGCCATACCGGCCGCCATTCGTGTTTCTATCAAAAATTCGAGGGCGACGCCGAGGGCGGCGACTGGCACAACGCCGAGCCGGTCCTGAAGGACCCGGGCGACATTTACACCAAACCGAAATCGAGCTGAGTTTATGAGCACTATCCTGGACCGCCTGGCCGAGCTGATGGAATCGCGCAAGCTGGCCAACGGCGGCGACCCCGCCACCTCGTACGTCTCCAAGCTGTTTGCCAAGGGCGACGACGCCATCCTGAAAAAAATCGGCGAAGAAGCCACCGAGACCGTGATGGCCGCCAAGGACGCACGCGTTTCTGGCGAGCCTGACAAGGTGTTGTACGAAGTGGCCGACCTGTGGTTCCATACGCTGGTGTTGCTGGCGCAGTTCGACCTGAAGCCGCAGCAAGTTTTGGACGAACTGGCGCGCCGCGAAGGCGTATCGGGTATCGAAGAGAAGAATTCTCGCAAGGATTGAGGAGCCCCCGTGGAAAACTGCCTGTTCTGCAAGATCGCTGAAAAGACCATCCCGTCCACCGCCGTCTACGAAGACGACGAGCTGTACGCATTCAAGGACATCCACCCGCATGCGCCCGTGCACCTGCTGGTGATCCCGAAAAAGCATTTTTCCACGCTGTCCGACTGCACGCCGGACGACGCCCCGCTGCTGGGCAGGATGCTGGCGTTGGCCCCCCGTCTTGCAGGGGAATTCGGTTGCGCGGTCAGCTATGATGACCAGGGTCAGCCGGTTGCCGGCTTCAAGACGGTCATCAACAGTGGACCTGATGGCGGGCAAGAGGTGTACCATCTGCACATGCACGTGATCGGCGGCGCCCACCCGTGGCGCGGCGAGCGATAGCGAGTACTCGCACCTGCTGCCAGCTTGACAACTGGTCACAAGGCTTGCTGCATGACATACACATGACGGGCGACGCTTGGCGTATACTGTCGCTGGCAGTTTTTGAATAAACGGATCAACAGGTTAACCGGCGCGCTGCGCCGCCAAGGGGAATAAGATGGGTTCGATGAGCTGGATACACTGGGCGATTGTGCTGGTCGTGGTGATTTTGATTTTCGGCACTAAAAAGCTGGGCAATATGGGTGGTGACATCGGTAAAGCCGTCAAAGGCTTCAAGGATGGCGTCAAGGGCAGCGACGAGGACAAGCCGGCCAATCCGCCTGCGCCTCCGGCCACCCCGAGCACTATCGACGTCGACGTCAAAGAGAAAAACAAGCTGTAAGCCGCAGCGGCCCGCTGTGCCGGGCCGCGCGAGCTGACGCTTCTGTCTTATGATCGATCTCGGTCTCACTAAAATGGCGGTGATCGGCGTGATCGCGCTGATCGTCATCGGCCCCGAAAAGCTGCCCAAGGTGGCGCGCATGGCCGGGAACCTGTACGGCCGCGCCCAGCGTTACCTCAACAACGTCAAGTCCGAAGTCACGCGCGAAATCGAGCTCGAAGAACTGCGCAACCTGCAAAAGGAAGTGCAGGAAGCGGCGCACAACATCAAGAGCGACGTCGAAAACTCCATCGCGGAAAATCTCAGCGAGGTGCAAAACGCCTGGCACGATACGCCGGCCATGGAAGATATCTCTTCGGCCTCGACGTCGTTTTCCACCGTCAGCAGCGACGACCTGGCGCGCAAGGCGCGCGAGTTCCGCCGCAAAAAGCTGGTGCGTAACTCGGCGGTGCCCGGCTGGTACAAGCAACGCCACGGCGGCAAGCTGCACGTCACGTCCGGCGCCGCCCGCGTTGCCCGGTTCCGCCCACGCGGCAATATCCAGAACTCGTTTTACTGATGACTACCCAAAACACAGGCGAAGAGACCTTCATCTCCCATCTGGTCGAGCTGCGCAACCGGCTGGTCAAGGCTGCCATCGGCGTCGTGCTGGTGGTTGCCGCCTTGATGTTCTGGCCCGGCCCCGCGCAAATCTACGACTTCATCGCCCAGCCGATGATCAACTCGCTGCCCGTTGGCTCGAAGATGATCGCCACTGGCGTGACGTCGCCATTCCTGGTGCCAATGAAGGTCACCATCGTGCTGGGCATTATCATCGCCTTGCCGTGGGTGCTGTACCAGATGTGGGCGTTCGTCGCGCCCGGCCTGTACATGCATGAAAAGCGCCTGGTTGCGCCGCTGGTCATTTCGTCATCGCTGCTGTTCATGGCGGGCGTGGCGTTCTGCTATTTCTTCGTGTTCGGCCGCGTGTTCCACTTCATTGCCCAGTTCTCGCCCACGTCGATCGCGGTCACGCCCGATATCGAGAACTACCTCGACTTCGTGATGTCGATGTGCCTGGCCTTTGGCGCCACCTTCGAGGTGCCGGTGGTGGTGGTGATCCTGGTGCGCACCGGCCTGGTCACAGTCGCCAAGCTCAAGGAAATCCGCCCATACGCCATCGTCGGCGCGTTCGTGATCGCTGCCGTGGTCACGCCGCCGGATGCGATGTCGATGTTCTCGCTGGCGATTCCAATGTGGCTGCTGTTCGAGCTTGGTTTGCTGGTCGCTCCGATGTTTGTCAAAATGTCTACCGCCCCCGAAGAAAAACAGTCCTGACGGCTGTTGAAACGAGCCCATGGCGTTGTTGCGGCGTCTTGCCGTGCTAGCGCACTGCCTGCGACGCCGCGCCTAGCCACGGACTCGTTGCAACCGCCGTAACGCAGACGTAAAAAGCCCCGCAGTGGTGACACTGCGGGGCTTTTGCATGGTGCTTATTTATTGATCATCAATTCCCGGATCACCCGCACCGGCGCGCTGCCGTAGCTGAGGAACTGTTCGTGGAACTGTTTTAAATTGAAGTTGCTGCCCAGCGCCTGCTTGCGTTCTTCGCGCAGCGCCATGATCTCGCTGTAGCCGCTGAAATAGCTGGTCAGCTGCACCGACGACACCTGCACCCGGTGCCACTTCTCGGTGGCCTCGGTGCGGGTCTGGAAGGCCTGGCGCGTCAGTAAATCGATGGCCTGTTCTTCGGTCATGCCCAGCACGTGCACGCTGTAGTCGAGGATGGTGTTGGTGACGCTGCGCAGGTTCCACTTCGAATACATCAGCCACATTTCCGGCGCATTGTCGCCATAGCCCGATTCGAGCATCATGCGCTCGCCGTACACTGCCCAGCCTTCGACCATGGCGCCGTTGCCGAAGATCGACTTGACGATCGATGGCGACTTGTTGGCGTACACCAGCTGGGCGTAGTGGCCGGGAATGGCTTCGTGGATGTTGAGGATTTGCAGGATCCAGTGGTTGTACTCGCGCAGGCTGCTCTCGGCCGCCTCGGGCGTGGCGCCGTCGAGCGGGGTGACGTTGTAGTAGGTGCGGTCCTGCGGGCGGTACGGGCCCGGCGCGTCGATGCTGGCGCCTGCCACGCCGGCCTGGTAGGCAGGGGTGGCGCGCACTTCAAGCTGCTTGTTCGGGTCGAGCGTGAGCAGGTCGTGCTTGATCACCCAGGCCTGTAATTCGGGAATCTGGCGGCGGATTTCGGTGACGAAATTCTCGCGTGCGACATGGCGCTCGGACAGCTTGTCGATCATCATGCCGATCTTGGCATAGCGGTCGGCCGGTTTTGCCACGCCGGGCAGGTACTTGTCCCACATCTCGTCGGACACGCGCTCCATATTGGCCAGCAATTCTTCGCGGGCGGCCAGCGCCTTTTGATAGGTCTGCTCGGCGGTGCTGCCCGACTGGATATCGTAGGCGAATTTTTTCTCGTACAGTTCCTTGCCGATGCGGAAGCTGCGACGGCCTTCGGTGGCCATCAGCTTTTCGCGCTCGGTCAGGTAGGCAACGTAGTGATTGACGGCAGCCAGCGCGGCATCGACGCGCAACGTAAACTGCTGTTTCTCGGCCGCATTCAGGATCGACGCCTGCGCCACCTTGTTGACTTCCACCAGCACCGCCTGTACGCCGGGCGCCTGCTTGATCGCCAGCAGCGTGTGCTCGCGCGTGGGGTTGACGATGTTGGCGCGCGCGGCGTCGTAGTAAGCCGGGATGCTGGTAATGCGCTTGAGCAGGGTACGCAGGCGCTGCGGCTGGGCCGCGTACTCGGTATTGAGGATCAGGTCCAGCGGACCGGCCACGTTGTAGCTGGCGGGATTCCACTCGTATTCGCGCAGCGTGGTCAGGCGCCAGCGGTCGCCTTCGAGCTTGTTTTGCAGCAGTTGCAGGTCGGTGCGCTGCTTGGCGGCCAGTTGCTTGGCGTTGACCTTGCCGAAACGCTCGAGCCATTCGTCGATGAAGGCCAGTTCGCTGGCAATACCGGCCTGGTCGGGCACGAACAGGGTGGCAGCAGTGTCGTACTTGCCGGCGTAGATCGCGCTTTCCGAATCGATGCGCCACTGGGCGTTGAGGAACTGGTTGCTCAGCGCATCGAACTGGCGGTCCTGCCAGCGCTCGGCCAGCACCGCTGCGGGCGCGGCCTTGGCGACGGTTTTGGCCGTGCTTTTCTTGGTCGTTTTGGCCGTATTTTTCTTGGTGGTCTTCGTGGTCTTCGCGGACTTTTTCTGGGTCGCGGCGCTGGCCGGGGCAAAGGCGAGGGCCGCCATTACCATCGCCAGCGCGAGTTTTGTCTTGATCATCGTCTATGCAGCCTTGTGTAAAGATGACAAGGCCCGTCTGCGAGCCGAGTCGAAGCGTGGGAGATTATCATTAATCGGCCCGCTTGAGCGACCCTGTTACAAGCTAATACTTGAGCCCCTCTTGCAACATGTTCAACATCTCGCCTGCCGACATGCGGCCCGAGACATCGCTGCCTTCGAGCAGGCTGTCGGCCAGGTCGCGCTTGTGCTGGTGCAGATCGACGATGCCTTCCTCGATGGTGTGGCGCGCCACCAGGCGATAAATGGTCACCGGCCGCAGCTGGCCCATGCGATGGGCGCGGTCCGAGGCCTGGTCTTCCACCGCCGGATTCCACCACGGGTCCATGTGGATCACGTAGTCGGCGGCGGTGAGGTTGATGCCCACGCCGCCCGCTTTCAGGCTGATCAAAAACACGTCGCCGATACCGGCCTGGAACGCGTCCACGCGCTTCTTGCGCTCGTTCATTGGCGTGGAACCGTCGAGGTACTGGTAGCCGATATCGTTGGCGTCCAGGTGGGCGCGGATCAGCGCCAGGTGATCGACGAACTGGCTGAACACCAGCACCTTGTGGCGGTTTTCCAGCAGGCCGGCCAGCAGGTGCGCAAACGCGGCCAGCTTGCTGCTGGCGATGCCCAGTTCCGGCGACACCAGGTTCGGATTGCAGCAGGCGCGGCGCAGCTTCATGATCTCGGCCAGGATCTGGATCGATTTCTTTTCCGCCGGCCCTGCCACGGCCGCCAGGGTTTCCAGCGCCGTGCGGCGCAGCGATTCGTACAGCGCGGTTTCCTCGGCCGACAGGTCCACTTCGAGCGTGATCTCGGTGCGCGGCGGCAGTTCGGTCAGCACCTGCGACTTGGTCCGGCGCAGCATGAACGGTTGAATCAGCCGGCGCAGGCGGTTGCGTGCACCCACTTCGGCGCGGTGGTCCTGTGGCTTTTCGATCGGCGCGGCAAAGCGCAGGTTGAACTGCTCGATGCTGCCCAGGAGGCCCGGATTGATGAAGCGGAACAGGTTCCACAACTCGCCCAGGTGGTTTTCCAGCGGCGTGCCGGTGCACGCCATGCGGAAGTCGCCATTCAAGGCCATTACCGCCTGCGAGCGCTTGGTGGCGCCGTTCTTGATCGCCTGCGCTTCGTCGAGCACGATGGTGCGCCACTTGACGCCCGCAAACAGCGCCGCTTCCAGTTGCAGCAGGCCGTAGCTGGCCACCACCAGGTCGTACGGCTGCAGGGTGGCCAGGGTGTCGGCACGGTCGCCGGCGCCGAACATCTTGACGTTCAAGGTGGGCGCAAAGCGCGCCGCCTCGCTCACCCAGTTCAGGCACACGGAGGTCGGGGCGATCACCAGGGTAGGGCCGTCCGGTGCGCGTGACAGAATGAGTGCGAGGGCTTGCAGGGTTTTACCGAGGCCCATGTCGTCGGCCAGGCAGGCGCCCACGCCCCAGTGCGCGAGCCTGGCTAACCAGTTGAAGCCATCGACCTGGTAGTCGCGCAGGTCGGCCTGCAAGGTGGACGGCAGCACCGGCTCGAACACAGTCTGCTCGGCCATGCGCGCCAGGTGCTCCTTCCACAGCTTGTCGGCCTTGACGCCGCCAACGTCGTCGGCCAGTTCTTCCAGCGCGAACGACGCCAGCGGGTGCAGGCGCACGCCGTCTTCGGTGAGCTCGCCGTAGGCCGAGACTTCGCGCAGGCGCCGATGCAGTTCGTCGGCCAGCGCCAGGAAGCGGTTCTCGCCCAGTTCCACGAAGCGGCTTTTGCTTTTCTGGACCAGTTCGAGCAGGGTGCGCAGGTCCATCACCTTGTCTTCGTCGATCTGCACCTGGCCGCTGGCGGCAAACCAGTCCTTGTTGCTCTTGATGGCCAGGCGTACCTGCTTGGTCTCCACCTTGGCCGTGACGCGGAATTTTTCGCCTTCGGGCCAGGCGATGACGATGCTCTCGGGCGGCAGCTCCTGCAATTCGGTCAGCAGTTGCAGGCACAATGCGGGCTGGCCCAGCAGCCATTCACCGTGTTCCTGTTCGGCGGATTCGAGCACCGGGCATTTGGCGATCAGCGCGCGTTCGGCGTCGCGCTCCTCGACCAGCTGCCGCCGCGCCTGCATCGGTTTGCCGCCGGCGTCGGCGATCACGCTGTCGGCGCCGTCGCCGGCGGCGTAGTACGCGCCGTTGGGTAGCGGCCGCACCAGGATCTGCATCTTGAGGCCGTGCTGGTACGGCAGCAGGTGCACGTGCAGGCGCATGTCGGCCTCCACCTGCTCCATGTCGGGCGCGGCGCCGCCGATGTCCGACTGCACCGTCACCAGCGACGAAATCGAGCGGATCGCGTGCAGCACCTGTTCTTCGGCGTGGGCCGGCACGTTGAGGGCGTCGCCGACGATGGCACCGATGCGCCGGTGCTCGTCCTGGATGGTGACCACGCGCAGGCGCGTGGGTGTTTCCTTGGTGACGATCACCGTGGCGCTGTCGTCGGGGATAGTCGGGTGCAGGCGGATTTCGAGATTGCCCGCGCTTTTGCGGATCAACAGTTCCGGCTCGCCCGCCAGCAGCTCCACCCGCATGTCGGGCGCATCGGCCCAATACAGCAGCGGGTGGCCCACCAAGGCGGAAACCGCGCGCTGCGGGTTGACTTCATAGGCCATGCCGCTCGACGTGTAGCCGCGATGCGAGACCGTGATCGATTCGGTGGCGCGCACGTCCTGCGGCGTGAGGAAGTCGAACGCCTCGGTCTCGAAGCGCAGACGTTTCAGGCTGGCCGCGCGGCCCTTGCTCCAGATGCCGCGCGCATCGCGCTTTTGCTCGACCGGTGTCACTTCCGTCACGCCCCAGCGCGGCTGATACTCGAGCAGCCACACCAGCCGCGACGCCTTGCCCGTGCCGGCCACCGCCGCGCCCTCGGGCTGCTGCAGGTTGATCAGCGCCGTCAGCTGGCGCTGCCAGCCTTCCTGCCGCTCGAACCAGGTGGACAGGTCGGGCAGCGCCAGGCGCGCGCGCAGGGCGGCGCCGCGCTCGGCCATCCCGACATTGCCCAGGTGGCCCAGCAAGGTGGCTGCCTGCGCCGCGATGAAGTAGAAACCGGCGCGGTCGGACTGCTCGAACAGTTCCTGCAACTGCAGCTTGCGCTCGCCCAGGTGCGGCACCGACAGCCAGTAGAACAGCAGGCACTGGAACAACTGGGTTTGCAGGTCGGGGTCCCATGCCAGGTTGCCGATGGCGTCGGCGGTCATGGTGCCGGCGCGGACCTGGCGCAGCAGATCGAGCTGCTGGAAGATCGCGCTGCCCCGGCTTTGTGGCATGCGTACCGCGATCTCGAGGTAGGCTTGCACGCTTTTCTGGTGCTTGGGGTCGGGGCTGCGCAGCAGCGCGGCCAGGTACAGGTAGCTGCCGAAGCCGTCGAACAGCTGCTTGCGTTTACCGGTCTCGCGGCGCAGCGTCTTCAATGCCACCTCAAAACCTGTCAGCGCGGCGCTGCCCGCGCCCTGCAACAGCACCACGGCGCTGGCGAGGAACTGGCTGTCGGGGCCGGCGGTGCGGTCCAGGTAACGCCTGGCGTCGTCGATACGGCCACCGAGGATGGCGTCGGCGGCCAGCGCCATGCGCAAGGCCGGAGCGACAGTGTCGTTGGTCGCTTGCCGGCGTTGCAGGTGCTGTTCGCAAAATTCGCGGATGCCCGGTGCGGTTTGTGGTTCGTACTGAGCGTTGTGCAGCAGGGTGGCCAGGATATCGTCCTGCATCAACGGGTGCACGCGCGCCAGCATGCCTGCCTCGAACGGGCGCCCGAAGATTTCCACGATCGGATGCAGTTGCGCCGCCTCGTAGCTGTTCTGGCAAAACGCCAGGATCGGCGCCAGTTGCTGCGGCGCCTGGCCGCGCAACAGGCCCATGCGCAAGAGCGCCATGCCGGCGCGGTAGCTGCGCGGCTCGTAGCCGCCCCAGGTCTGGCGCAGCGGCACCAGTTCCATGTAGGCCGCGCACAGGTCGTCGAGCGCATGGGTGCCGATGGCGGCGCGGATGGCGGGCCAGCGCAGCTTGGGATTGCAGACGTGGCCGCGTCCCACCACCACGCTGATGAAGGCCAGGCGGTCGAGTTTTTGCATGGCGTCGTCGAGGGTGAGCACGGTGTAGCGCTTGCCGTCGGCGTTTTCGATGCGGGCGTGCTTGAGCAGGTCGAGGATGGCGGTGCGTCCCACCGGCTCGCCGATCAGCGCCAGCAGCGCCAGGATCATTTTTTCATTGAATTCCAGCGCGTCGAATTCGTGCTGCAAGGTGGTATCGGTCATTCTCAGTTGGGCAAGTTATCGATGTGAACCGGCGCCGGCGCGGCCGCATCGTGCAGGCCGAACATGCGCTGGTAAAAATACAGTTCCGCTTCCAGGGTGCGCACGATGTTCTCGCCCTTGCGGAAGCCATGGCCTTCGCCTTCGAGCGGCACGTACGCCACCGGTACGCCGCGTGCGCGCAGCGCATCGACCATCATTTCGGACTGCTGCGGCGGCACCACCTTGTCGTCCAGGCCCTGGAAGAAAATCATCGGGCGCTTGAGGCGGTCGGTGTGGTTGATCGGCGACCTGGCCTGGTACAACGCCTCGGCCTGCGGCTGCGGCGCAATCAGGTAGGCATTGTAGTGCGATTCGAACTTGTGCGAGTCCTGGTCCAGCCCTTTCAGATCCGAGACGCCGTAGTAACTGGCGCCCAGCTTGAACACGTCGTGGAACGTCAGCGCGCACAGCGTGGTCAGGCCGCCGGCGCTGCCGCCCCGGATGATCAGGCGGTCGTTATCGGCCAGGCCCCGTTCGACCAGCGCGCGGGCGCCGGCCACGCAGTCTTCCACGTCGACGATGCCCCACTGGCCGCGCAGCAGGTCGCGGTAAGCGCGGCCAAAGCCGGTGCTGCCGCCGTAGTTCACGTCCAGCACGCCGAAGCCGCGGCTGGTCCAGAACTGCGTGGCCAGTTTTAAGGTGTTGACAGTCATGCCGGTGGGGCCGCCGTGGCTGATCACGATCACCGGCGGTTTTTCGCCGTCGGGCGCGGTGACAAGCGCATTGCGCGGCGGGTAGAAGAAGGCGTAGGCGGTGCGGCCGTTGCTGGCAAACGCCAGGTTGATCGGCACCGACAGGTTGGCTTCGTCGGGCAGGTCCTCGATCGACTGCGCCAGGATTTCCACGCCTTCTTCGGTAAAATCGATGCGCGCCAGTTCCAGCGCAATGGTCGGGCTGCCGGCCAGCATGGCGACATAGCCTGGCGCCACGCGCAATTCGCGGATTTCCTCGTACGGGTTGGAGAGCGGTTCGAGCTTGCCGCTGGCGGGCAGCAGGCGCGCCAGGCGGCTCACGCCCTTGTCGATATAGGTGCAGATGATTTCGCCAGCCGAGCGGAAGCCGTACATGCTGTTACCGAAGGTCCAGTGCGGGCCGCCGAACTCCGCTTCCATCGGGCACAGCGCCTCGATAGTCTGATCGCCGCCCTGGCGGTACAGGTTCCACCAGCCACTGCGGTCCGAGACGAAGTGCAGCAGGCCGTCCGGCGACCACTCGGGCTGGCAGATCGACTCCTCGGCGCCGCCCGCCACCTGCACCGGCGCCGCCAGCGTGCCGTCCGCGTTCACGCCGGCGCGCCACAGGGTGGTGCCCTGCCACGGCATGCGCGGGTGGTCCCAGCTGAGCCATGCCAGCGTGCGGCCGTCCGGCGCGAGGCGCGGCGACGAGTAAAAGTCGGCGCCTTCAACCAGCGCTTGTTCAACGCCGTCGAAGCCGACCGCGCTGATGGTATTGACCGGCTGCGCGTGCTCGTTGCCATCGTCGGCGTGCAGTTCGCGCACGCCGATCAGGCGCTCATGCGCGCGGTCGAGCACGAAGTCGGCAAAACGGTGCCGGCCACCCTGCGACAGCGCCACCGGCGCGGCGTGGTCTGCGTCGATGGCGAGGCGGTACAGGCGGTTATCGGCAAAATGCGAGAAGTACACGGTGTCGCCATCGACCAGGTAGGCGCCGCCGCCGTACTCGTGCACGCGGGTGCGCACGTTGAACGGTGCGGGCGTGAGTTCCTGGGTTTCGGCGCCGTGGTGGCGCAGCAGGGTGTTGCGGCCCGCTTCGGCCGCGCGGCCAGCCAGCCAGAAGATGTCGTTGCCGTCCGCGCCGCCCACCTGCAAGCCGGACATCGGCGTGGCGCCGGCCGCCACGCGCGCGGCGTCGATGGTCGAGGTCCAGGTGCCGTAGGGGGCGATGGTGGGCGTGGCGGTCATGGCGTCTCCAAAAAAGGGTGATCAAAGAGGCAAGCTTCCAGCGAAAGCGCACCCGGAGTGCGATAATAATCCTTTCGCCGCCATTTGATGATCACCGATGCCACAATTCGCCCCGCTCCAGAATGATACTTTCCTGCGCGCGCTGCTGCGCCAGCCGACGGACCACACCCCCGTGTGGCTGATGCGCCAGGCGGGGCGCTACCTGCCGGAATACCGTGCCACGCGCCAGAAGGCCGGCTCGTTCATGGGCCTGGCCACCAATCCCGACTACGCCACCGAAGTGACGTTGCAGCCGTTGGCGCGCTTCCCGCTCGACGCGGCGATCCTGTTCTCGGACATTCTGACCGTGCCCGACGCCATGGGCTTGGGCCTGTACTTCGTGGAAGGCGAGGGCCCGAAGTTCGAGCGTCCGCTCAAGACCGAGGCCGAAGTGCTGGCGCTGCGCGCGCCGGAACTCGATTCGCTCGACTACGTGTTCAAGGCCGTCACGCAAATCCGCACTGAACTCAATGGCCGGGTGCCGCTGATCGGTTTCTCGGGCAGCCCGTGGACGCTGGCGTGCTACATGGTCGAGGGCCAGGGCTCGCGCGAGTTCCACACGATTAAAAAGATGCTGTACAGCCGCCCGGACCTGATGCACCACATCCTGTCCACCAACGCCCAGGCGGTGGCGGCCTACCTGAATGCCCAGATCGACGCTGGCGCCCAGGCCGTGATGATCTTCGACTCGTGGGGCGGCGCGCTGGCCGATGGCGCTTATCAGACCTTCTCGCTCGACTACATGCGCCAGGTGGTGTCCTTGCTCAAGCGCGAAAAGGACGGCGTCAAGATTCCGGCCATCGTCTTCACCAAGGGCGGCGGCCAGTGGATCGAGCAGATCGCCGATACCGGCGCCGATGCCGTGGGCCTGGACTGGACCGCCAATCTCACCCGCGCGCGCGCCGCCGTGGGTCACAAGGTGGCGTTGCAGGGCAACCTGGACCCGGCCATCCTGTTCGCCAACCCGGAACAGATCGTGGCCGAAGTGCACAAGGTGCTCGACGCCTTCGGCAAGCCGCAGGACGGTAACGGCCACGTGTTCAACCTGGGCCACGGCATTTCACAATTCACGCCGCCGGAAAGCGTCTCGGTGATGGTGGAAGCGGTGCACAGCTACAGCCGGGCGCAACGCGCCAGCTAAGGGCAAGTTCCAGGGAAGGGGCACGTTTCCTCCGGGGACGTGCCCTTTTTGCTTGGTGCGCCCGGGCAAGCAAACCGACTTATGCACAATTTTTTCTACTGCAAAAATAACAGGCACTGCCATTTTCCGCCCCGGGCATGCGCTTGCAAGTGATTGATTTTTATAGGTAAAATTTGTGTCATGAAAGGCATGGTTGCTCTTCAATACCATGTTGCACACAATCGTGGAGCACGTTATTTTGCCATTCTCCACAAAGTTATCCACATAAACTGTGGATAAAAAATAAAAGGTCTTAGTAAACCGGGACTTAGCGCGTGGTTGGGGATAATGTCACTGACCGGGGCTGTTTATAGTCCGCCTGGCATGCTAATTACTTTACTTATGCACAGCGGCGCATAAATACCCGGTTTAAAAGCTGCTCTATGGTGTATTTTCCAAGTGGTTGATTTTAAAGGAATTTAATTTCGACATTTCCCCTGTTTGCCGACGCTAGCATGGGTGACGTCACCACTTTCTGTAGGTTAAGATTCCTTTGTCCACAAAGTTATCCACATAAATCTGGCACATGACCGCTCTCTTTCCACACTGCATCTTGCGCATTGCGCTCGACACGCCGCTCAACGCTGTTTTCGACTATCGCTGGCATTGCGAAGCCGACGCGCGGCCGCAGGTGGGGCAGCTGGCGCTGGTGCAATTCGGCTCGCGCGAGGTGACCGGGCTGATCGTGGAGGTGGCCGACCAGACCGACGTGCCCGAAGCCAAGCTCAAGGATGCGCTGGCCGTGCGCAGCCAGTTGTCGCCGTTGTCGCCGCAATGGCTGGCGTTGGCCGGCTTTGCCGCCGACTACTACCAGCGCCCGCTGGGCGAGGTGGCGCTGCCCGGCCTGCCCAAGAACCTGCGGGTGAGCACCACGGTGGCGCTCGACCGGGCCATTAAAAAGCTGGCCAAAAACGAGGCGCCGCACGACGCCACGCCCGCCAACCCGCCGCCGCTCAATGCGCAGCAGCAGGACGCGGCCGACGCCATCGGCGGCGCCACCGGTTTTACCCCCACGCTGCTGTACGGCGTAACCGGCAGCGGCAAGACCGAAGTGTATTTGCAGGCCTGCGACCAGGTACTCACGCGCGAGCCGCACGCGCAAATCCTGATCCTGGTCCCCGAGATCAACCTCACGCCCCAGCTGGAAGGCAATATCCGCGCGCGGTTCCCGGGCGTGATGCTGGCCACGCTGCACAGCAGCCTGTCCGAGGGCGAGCGCATGCTGCACTGGCTGGCCGCCCACCAGGGCCGCGCGCGCATCGTGCTCGGCACCCGGCTGGCCATCCTTGCGTCGCTGCCGAATTTAAAACTGATCGTCATCGACGAGGAGCACGACCCGTCGTACAAGCAGCAGGAAGGCTTGCGGTATTCGGCGCGCGACCTGGCCGTGTGGCGCGCCTGGCAGTTGCAGATCCCGATCGTGCTGGGCTCGGCCACGCCATCGCTGGAAAGCTGGCACCACGCGCAGTCGGGCCGCTACCGCAAGCTCGAGCTGCGCGAACGCGCCGTGAAAAACGCCGTGCTGCCGCAAGTAAAACTGCTGGACATGGAACGCGACAAGCCGAAAGACGGGCTGACGGCGCAACTGGTGGCGGCGCTCAAGCTGCGCATGGAGCGTGGCGAACAGTCGCTGTTGTTCCTCAACCGCCGCGGCTACGCACCGGTGATCTGCTGCGAGTCGTGCGGCTGGATCAGCGAATGCACGCGCTGCACGTCGTTCATGGTGCTGCACCGCCCCGAGCACCGGCTGCGCTGCCACCATTGCAGCCTGGAGCTGCGCATCCCGCGCCATTGTCCCACCTGCGGCAACGTCGATCTGCAGCCGCTGGGGCGCGGCACCCAGCGCGTCGAAGAAGGATTGCAGGCGCTGTTCCCGGAAGCGCGCGTGCTGCGCATCGACGCCGACTCCACCCGCAAGAAGGGCAGTGCGCAGGAGGCGTTCGACACCGTGCACCGGGGCGAGGTCGATATCCTGATCGGCACCCAGATGGTGGCCAAGGGCCACGACTTCAAAAAGCTCACCTTGGTCGGCATCCTCAATCCCGATACCGCGCTGTTCTCGCAGGACTACCGCGCCAGCGAGCGCCTGTTCGCGCAGCTGATGCAGGTGGCGGGACGGGCCGGGCGCGCCGGCCGCACCGAAAACGGCAGCGAGAGCGAAGTGCTGATCCAGACCCGCTACCCGCAGCATCCGCTGTACGGCGCGGTGGTCAACCACGACTACGACCACTTCGCCACCGCGCTCCTCGAAGAACGTGAACAGGCGGCGCTGCCGCCATACCTGTTCCAGGCGCTGCTGCGCGCCGAGGCGCGCGAACTGGCCACGGCGCTGGAATTTTTGACCATCGCGCGCGACTGCCTGGCCCACCCCAACATCACCATCAACGACCCGATCCCGATGACGATGACGCGCGTGCACAACGTCGACCGCGCGCAGTTGCTGATCGAATCGCCATCACGCCCGCAGTTGCAGGCGTTCCTGAAGCAGTGGATGGACATGCTGCGCTCGATGAAGACCAGCCGGGTGAAGTGGTCGCTGGAAGTCGATCCGCTCGATATCTAGGGCGTTCCGATACCTTTGGTCACTGTCGGGTTGGCGATCTGTTCAATTAAAATGAACCGTTCAAGATAACGTCCACGGGTGTGCCGGTGTTCAATAGCCGAAACATTGCTGAGCCAGAAGTGAAATCCCGCTTATGTGGGTTGGCTTCAATTGCCAAATTCCACAAGGACAAGGTCGCGCGGTGCTATGTGTGCTCCATGGGACGGCGCACGGGCTTTGAACATCTGCTGTGCTACTGCGGCGAAACCGGTAGCGAACTGGTGCGTCATAGTGATCGGGCGCCAGACCGGATTGGCCTGCCCAAGCGCCATTTGATACGGGCTAAAAGCAGAGGTGGCCGACTGGTCATCCACCACAACCATCCGCAAGACATGTCGCTCAGCCTGGTCGATATTCTGCACCTGGTGTCCCGGCCTGGCATGATGGAGCTATTTGCGCATGGGCATGACGGTTCCTGGTACTGGGCCGAGTCTTACCGGCGGCGCGATGGGCACGACATGGTTTTGCACGGGGCCAATGCACTCGTGAAGGCCTATCGGCAGCTGGCAGCGCGAGGCAGTCCACTTGGCGAAGAGCTGGCGCCGCACCTGCTCAATCTTGCACTTGACTACTCGGGTATCATCATGTATAAATTTCAGCTGGGTCAATCCATGTTAGCCTCTGCGGCATCAGTGTCGGAAGACCGTAAAAATTGGTTGCTCGGCTATGTCAAAGAAGCCATCAGAAAGGAAAGGCAAATATCATGATGTTCCTCGAAAGTCCGTCGTTGTTCGCCCCACTTTCAACGTGGGAAGCCTGGGCCAAACGCTTGAATACCTTCAATCCCCATGACAAAACTGTCGTGGCAGAGAAAGAACGGACAAAAAAAATGATCGCTCTTCTCAAGGAGCCGGTAGAAGTTACCGATGAATTTATTCCTGCATGAGATAGTTTTCATCCTGCAAAAAAGGCGCTTAGGCGCCTTTTTTGTTTTCAGACGATTATGCTTGCAACAATACCCGCCGCGCTGTCGCCACCAGTTGTTCGCTCAGGATGCGCGTAAACGGCGTATCGAGCTTCCATGCATGCCAGTTAAGCGCTACGTCCACGTGATAGCCCGGCGCGAGGTCCACCAGCCGGTCCTCGGCCAGCGCGCGCGCCACCTGCGGCAGCGGCAGCAGGCCGTAGGCCAGGCTGCCGTAGATGCATTCGAGGCTGGCGGCCGATGACGGCATGGTGTGGTGCGGGTACGGGCCTTTCAAATCGAGCACGTCGCGCAGGAAGCCGGCCGTCATGTCGGCGTCCACGGTCATGGCCGGCGCCAGTTGCGCCGCTTCCACGATAAAGCCGTCGCCGAACCAGTGGCCGGCAAATACCGGCGTGGCCACGCACACGTAGCGCATCACCCCCAGCGGCGTGACTGTCGGACCGGCGCTACCGGCTGGCTGGTCGTCCGGGCCTGCCGCCGCAACCGCGCCAAATACGCTACCCTCCCGCACCAGATGCAGGGCCTTGGCACGGTCGGCCTGTTCGATATTGAGCTGGCAACGGGGCGGCGACAGCAACGGCTGCAAACTGAGCGGCAACCAGGTGGCCAGGCTGGCCGCATCAACCGCCAATCCCACCTCGGGCATGCTAATCTTGTTGCCGAGATCGATATCGAGCGCCGCTTCCATCAATTTGACGTTGCGGTGGTGCGATACCAGCCGCTGGCCGAGGCCGGTGGCCACGGCCGGCTGGCCGCGCACGACCAGCAGCCGGCCGGCCGCGTCTTCCAGCGCCTTGATGCGTTGCGACACGGCCGACTGGCTGATGCCCAGCGCCAGGGCGGCTTTTTCGAAGCTGCCCTGGCTGACGACAGCATCGAGCACGGCCAGCGAACGATAATCGAGATGGTCCATAAGCTGTACTTATAAAATTTTAAAACAATAAGCAATACTAATTGATTTTGCCGCACAGCAAATATTTTGTGTTTCAATCGGAACCGCCCCAAGGCAATGCATACAATGAAAACTATTAAGACAGAAGTAGCTGTGATCGGCGGCGGTACCGCCGGCATGACGGCCTACCGTGCCGCCTCCAGCGGCGGCAAGAAAACCGTGCTGATCGAGGGCAATGTGTTTGGCACCACGTGCGCGCGGGTGGGCTGCATGCCCAGCAAGCTGCTGATCTCGGCTGCCGACGCCGCCCACGCGGTGCGCGAAGCGGCGCCATTCGGCGTCCAGGCCGGCGAACTGACGATCGACGGCCGCGCCGTGATGGCGCGCGTGCGCAGCGAGCGCGACCGCTTCGTCGGTTTCGTTACCAAGGCGGTGGACAACTATCCGGCGGCGGACAAGCTGCATGGCTACGCCCGCTTCCTCAGTCCCACCCGCTTGCAGATCGATGAGCACACGATCGTCGAGACCGAGCGGGTGGTGATCGCCACCGGTTCCAGCGCCATCGTGCCCGAAGAGTGGCGCGCCGGCCCTCGCGTGATCACCAGCGATGACGTGTTTTACTGGGATGACCTGCCCAAGTCGATCGCCATTGCCGGCGCCGGCGTGATCGGCCTGGAACTGGGCCAGGCACTGCACCGCCTCGGCGTGCGGGTGACGATTTTCGGACGCGGCGGCAGCGTGGCGCAGCTGGGCGACCCCGAGGTGCTGAGCGTGGCGCGCAAGGTGCTCAAGGACGAGCTGGACCTGCGCTTCGATACCAGGGTGGTCAAGGTGGAACAGCATGGCGAACAGATCACTGTCACCAGCGAGCACAAGGACGGAGAGAGTCGCACCGAACACTTTGACTACCTGCTGTCGGCGATCGGCCGCAAGCCCAACCTGGGCAAACTGGGCCTGGAGCACACGGGCCTGGTGCGCGACCACCACGGCGTGCCGGTCTATAACAAGTACACCATGCAGTGCGGCGACAGCGCCATCTTCATCGGCGGCGATGCCGACGACGAGCTGCCGCTGCTGCCGGAGGCGGCCGACCAGGGCCGCATTGCCGGCGACAACGCCGCGCGCTACCCGGACGTGCGTCCGGGCCTGCGCCGCACGCCGCTGGGCATCGTCTTCACCGACCCGCAGATCGCCACGGCCGGCGCCAGCTACAAGCAATTGTGCGACTCGCATCCGGGCCGCTTCGCGGTGGGCCAGGTGTCGTTCGAGAACCAGGGCCGCAGCCGGGTGATGTTGCAGAACAAGGGGTTATTGCGCGTGTACGCGGAATTCCGCAGCGGCCGCTTTTTGGGCGCCGAGATGATCGGTCCCCGTGCCGAGCACATCGGCCACCTCTTGGCCTGGGCCGCGCAGGCGGGCCTGAGCGTATCGGCCATGCTGGACATGCCGTTTTACCACCCGGTGGTGGAAGAGGGCGTGCGTACTGCGCTGCGCCACCTGGCGCACGAGCTGGCCAACGAGCCGAAGCACGATGATCCGTGCGTCGATTGCACGCCGGCGCCGTAAGCGTCCAACACTCTACAGCCAGCCGGGGAACCGGTGTCCCCGCCTGGTCCCTTGCGGGGACTAGTTGAGCGTTGCCCCGAGCCGGCCTTGCGTGGCCAGCTCGCGGATCATGCCCACCGTATCGATATCGGCCTCCTTGTACGCCGAGCGCTTGAACTCGTCGTACATGGCGTTGGCCGCATCGGTCTCGGCGTCGTGGCCGTCGTCGTACTGGAAGCGCACGTACAGCGTTTCCGGCGTCGGCTGCTCGATGCTCATGGTGAGCGTGGATGCGGTGATTTCGTTTTGCGCCGGCACGTCGTACACCACGCGCTGCAACGGTTCCAGGCGCACACGGTCTTCGATCACCAGCTGCCCGTAGCGCAGGCGGCGGCGGAAACCGCTGTCGGTGCGCTCGTCGATGATGGCATCGTCCAGTTGCGGCACGAACAGCTTCGGCGATTCGGCGCGCAGCACCAGGCCGCTCCAAAGTTGTTCGATCGTCAAGGCGTCAAGCAGCGGGTTGAGCGGGTCGTTGATTTCAATCAGGTGTTCAAATTTCATGGCTAAGCCTGTAGCAGTTGGCGCCAGTGCGCGTTCAGCCCCAGATGGTAACGCAATCGGCAATTTCAACCGCTCTACCGGTGGCAAGAAGCAGCCACTGCTACAATAGGCGGCTCTTCTCTTCCCTCCTGTTAGCGTTCATGTCCAAACCCTCATTCGGTCTCAACGTCCCGCAAAGTGCGGCCGTTGCCTATCTGGACGGCCCCTGCCTGGTGCTGGCCGGCGCCGGTTCGGGCAAGACGCGGGTGATCACCCAGAAAATCGCCCACCTGATCGAGGACCGTGGCTACGATCCGCGCACCATCGCTGCGCTGACCTTCACCAACAAGGCCGCGCTCGAGATGCAGGAGCGTATCGCCAAGCTGCTCAAGCAGCCCAAGCAGGCCAAGCAGCTGACCGTCTCCACGTTCCACTCGCTGGGCGTGAAAATCCTGCGCCAGGAAGCCAACGGCGTGGGCTTGAAGGACCGCTTTTCCATCATGGACAGCGACGACTGCGGCTCGCTGGTGCAGGATCTGGCGATTACCACCGACAAGCAGATCGTGCGCCGCATCCAGACCGACATCTCGCTGTGGAAAAACGGCCTGATCGAGCCGATGGTGGCGCTGCAAAACGCCAAGGACGAGGACGAGGCGCAGTCGGCGCGCATCTACGCCAGCTACGTGGCCACGCTGTCGGCCTACCAGGCCGTCGATTTCGACGACCTGATCCGCCTGCCCGTGGAACTGTTCCGCAATAACGAGCCGATCCGCGACAAGTGGCAGCGCCGCCTGCGCTACTTGCTGATGGACGAATACCAGGATACCAACACCTGCCAGTACGAGCTGGTGAAACTGCTGGTCACCGGCATCAACAAGAAGCCGATGTTCACCGCCGTGGGCGACGACGACCAGGCGATTTACGCCTGGCGCGGCGCCTCGGTGGAAAACCTTAAAACCCTGCAGACCGATTTCCCGGACCTGGAGGTGATCAAGCTCGAGCAAAATTACCGCTCCACCACGCGCATCCTGCAAGCGGCCAACTCGGTCATCGGCAACAATCCCAAGTTGTTCGACAAGTCCTTGTGGTCCGAGCACGGCCTGGGCGAGCCGATCAACGTGCTGGGCATGGCCAACGACGACCAGGAAGCGGATCAGATCACCATGATGATCTCGGCCGACCACTTCCAGCGCAAAAATAAATGGTCGGACTACGCGATCCTGTATCGCGGCAACCACCAGGCCCGGGTGATCGAGCAGGCGCTGCGCAAGGAACGGATTCCGTACACGATTTCGGGCGGCCAGAGCTTTTTCGACAAGGCCGAGATCAAGGACATCATCAGCTACCTGCGCCTGCTGGCCAACACCGACGACGACCCGGCCTTCATCCGCGCGGTGACCACGCCGCGCCGGGGCGTGGGCCAGACTACGCTGGAAACGCTGGGCACGTTCTCGGGCCAGTGGCAGTGTTCGCTGTTCGAAGCCGTGTTCAAGGGCGGCATCGAGGGCTTGCTGGCCGATAAGCAGCTGAAACCGTTGCGGGACTTCTGCAATTTTATTAATCACCTCGAATCGCGCGCAAGCCGCCCGGGCCCGAGCGGCAGCGGCGACAATGCCGCCCAGGTGCTCGACGACATGCTGGAAGCGATCAACTACGAGTCCTTCCTGTACGACATGTTCGACGAGCGCGCCGCGCAGGCGAAGTGGCAGAACGTGATGGAATTCGTCAACTGGCTCAAGGAACGGGGCCGCGGCGGCAAGGACCGCGACGGCGACGAAAAGAATGTACTCGAACTGACGCAGATGGTGGCGCTGATGTCGATGCTCGAGGGGCAAGACGAAGACCCGGACGCGGTGCGCATGTCCACCCTGCACGCCTCGAAAGGACTCGAATATCCACACGTGTTCCTGGTCGGCGTGGAAGAGGGCATCCTGCCGCACAAGGGCGACCCCGACGCGCCGGCCGAAACCATCGCCGCGCGGGTGCAGGAAGAGCGGCGCCTGATGTACGTGGGCATCACCCGTGCCCAGCGCACGCTGCAAATCACGTGGTGCAAGAAGCGCAAGCGCGCTGGCGAGCAGGTGCATTGCGACCCGTCGCGGTTCATCAAGGAAATGGCGCTCGACGAAGGCACGGCCGCGCCACAGGAGTCCGAAGTGATCACGCCGAAAGAGCGGCTGGCGCGCATGAAAGAATTGCTGGCGACCCCGAAACCCACGCCGCAGCCATAACCCCGCTGTAGAATGCCCGCTTTCCCGCCAGGAGTACCGCCGTGAGCAATACCGAAGACCGCTTCATCGACCTCGAGATCAAGATCGCCCACCAGGAGCACCTGGTGGAATCGCTGGGCCAGCGCATCTACGAGCAACAGCAGCAGATCGACAAGCTCGAACAGCTATGCGCCGCCCTGATCCAGCACGTGCGCACCCAACCGCAAAACGGCGGCGGCCAACTGCCGCACGAGCCGCCACCGCACTACTAAAACCTTACACCAGCACCGACCGCAACGCCTCCACGGCAATTGCGTGGTCGTCGGCCTGGCGCAGGCCGGAGACGGTCACCGTGCCGATCAACCCGACATTCTTGATCACGATCGGGAACGCGCCGCCGTGTGCGGCGTAGTCCTGCGGCGGCAGGTATTTGATCTCATCGAAGGCCACGCCCCGGTGCTTGTGGTCGATGCCGATAAAGTAGGACGAGCGCCCGAAGCGTTCCACCACGTTGTTCTTGCGCCGGATCCAGTCGGCCTGGTCGGCGGCCGCGCCCTGCATCGCGTGGTGGAACAGCACCTTGCCGTTGACCGTGATGTTGACGGTGACGGCCTTGCCGCGCTGGCGCACGATCTCGATCACTTTCAGGCCCAGCGCCAGCGCGATATCGCTGGTAAAAGCGGTAAATTGCAGTTCCTGCTCCTGGCGTGTCAGGGTTTCCAGCTGTTCTGCGAAATTCTCCATCGATGTTACCCTCATGTCACAATTGTGAATATTCAAGCATAGGGTTTATCGTTGTAAATGTCCACGCGACGATGCTTGAGGCCGCCTGTTGTGCGCTATACTGCGGGCCGAATCCCCCGCGCAGCCTACCCCTTTCTCCCCACGACTCGATGCAGATAGATATTTCTTCATTGCTCGTCGCCATGACACTGAATTTGACAATCATGGCGGTCGCGTTGCCCTATTTTATGGGGCAGGTGAACCGGGCCGCGCGCTATGCCCAGGCCGGGATGGGCTTGCACACGGTGGGCTGGATCCTGCTGTTGATCGCATGCGTGGTCACGCCGTTCAGCCTGCTCGACCGCACGCTGTCCACGCTGTCGATGGCTGCCATAGCCGGCGGCATGGCGTTCAACGCTGCCGCCTTTGACCTGTGGTGCGGCCGCGCAGTCAAGGTACGTGCTTCGGTAATCGTGGCGGTGCTGCTGACGGTCGGTTATTGCATCGGCTACAACAGTTATCCGTTCCGGGTGGGCTGGGCCAACGGCCTGCTGGCGCTGCAGATCGCCATGGTGGTGGTGTCGCTGTGCCGCCGGCCGCAGGTGCGCGTGGGCCGCTGGCGCTGGCTGCTGGTAATTTCGCTGCTGGCGCAAATGGTCGTCACCGGCTGGCGCGGCGTGCTGGGCGCGTTCTACACCGAGCAGTTCCCCAATTTTTTTGCCCCGCACATGGTCAACATGGTGTTTTCGCTGGTATCGAATATCACCGTGATGCTGTCGCTGGCGGCATTGCTGCTGGCCCACCGCGACGAGGCCGCCCGCGAGCTCGAACGCCTGGCCACCGTCGATGGCCTGACCGGCGCCCTCAATCGCCGCGCCTGGCTGGCGCAGGCTGGCAGCGACCTGGCCATGAGCGTGCGCTATCGCCAGCCGATGGGTGTGCTGATGCTCGACCTCGATCACTTCAAGCAGATCAACGATACCCGGGGCCATGCCGTGGGCGACCTGGCGCTGCAAAAATTCGCCAAGGCAATGCGCGCCGTCAGCCGCGCCGGCGATCAGTGTTGCCGCTATGGCGGCGAGGAATTCTGCGTACTGCTCAACCGCGCCGATACGGCAGCGGTACAAGCCTACGACCAGCGCCTGCGCGACTGGCTGCGGCAGCACGCGCCGAAGAAACTCGGTTTCGAGTTATCGTACAGCGCCGGCATCGCCATGCGCCTGTCCGATGACGACACCATCGAAGCCATGCTGCAACGCGCCGATGGCGCCATGTACATCGCCAAGCAGCAGGGCCGTGGCATTACCCTGACCGGCGATGTACGCGAATCGATACGCCAGGAATAATATCGCCGATCATGCTGCTGATTGTTTGAACTGACGGTCGTCGCGAGCGGTGCCATTTACGGTAACGTGCGATCCATGATCACACGATATGCGGTGCAGTTGACGATGGCGGTGGCTGCGTGGGCGGTGCATGGCGCGGCGCCGTACGCGTCCGCGCGCGCAGCCGAACCGCCCAGGCTGGAAGCCCAGTCGCGCTTTCCCAACCTGCTGGGCGACACCGACCGCCCCTTGCGCTACCGCCCCGACGGCGACGATTTCGTCATCGACAATGGCGCCGAATTCTTCAACCGGCCGCTCTATGGCGGCAACAGCGCATTTCGCGTCGATGGCGGTGACAAGCCCGAGTTTTCGCTGTACCTGCCCGGCCGTGGCGGCAACTTGCGCCTGGGCGTGTGCGTGGCCGCCGGCACTGGCCCCCGTTGCCTGTGGCTGCACGACGCCACCCGCATCACCACCCGCTATCGTCCCGGCGAGCTGCATTACGAGATCCGCGATGCGCGGCTCGGTGCCGGCGGGCGCATCTCGGTCGTCGCGCTGGCCTACGCCGCCACCGAAGGGCTGGGCGTAAAAGTGCAGGGCGCCGGCCTGCCGGCTGCTACGCAACTGGTGGTCGCCTTTGGCGCCGGCGACGGCAAGCGCGGGCGGCGCGACGGCGATATCGGCACCGAGGCCGTGCCGATCGGCGAGTACTTCCAGTTTTCACCTGACGCAGCACGCGGCGCGCGTATCGAACCCGGCGCCAACGGCTTCCGGGTGGTGGCGCCGCATGCGACCATCAGCATCACTGCCGCGTCTCGCGCAGGTAGCGGCAACGCCACGACTGTTAATGCCACTGGCGCTGTCGCCACTGCTGCCAATGCCACCGCTGCCACCACTGGCGCTGTCGGCGCTGCCGCCGTCAATGCAGCGCCACTGGTCACGCGCCATGATGCGGCGCAGTGGCAGCACCTCGACGCGCTGCTCGGCTCCGCGCCGCCCAGCAATGCCGACGTCGATGTGAATGCCGACGCCGGAACCGGGACCGGGACCGGGACCGGAGTGGCCGTCGCCCGCATCGCTTTGGCGGCAGCACCTGTGCATCTCGCCGTGCAGGTTACCGCGCGCGCCGGGGCGCAAGAGCAGGATGTGTACCGCGCCGTGGGCGCCGCCACGCTGGATACCGACCGCGCCGCCGCCCGTCTGCTGCCAGCCTTCCAGACCGCCGAACTGGCCGAGCGTTTCGACCAGGCCCGCCAGCATTTCGACCATCTGCGCCATCGCGTGCGCATCGACACGCCCGACCCGTACCTGAACGCCGCCATGGGCGCGCTTAACGTCGCCGCCGACGCCGTGTGGGACGACGGCCAGGGCGCCATCATGCACGGCGCGGTGGCGTGGCGCACCAAGCTGCTGGGCTGGCGCGGGCCGTATGCGCTTGATGCACTGGGCTGGCACGACCGCGCTCGCGCCAATATCGACGCCTGGACCGGGCGCCAGAATACGTCGCCCATTCCGGCGCAGATACCGGCGCCGGAGGCAGCGACCAACCTGGCGCGCAGCGAGACCGCGCTGCATTCGAACGGGGACCTCAGTACCTCGCACTACGACATGAACCTGGTGTTCATCGATTCCCTGCTGCGCCACCTGCTGTGGACCGGCGACAAAGCGCTCGCACAAGCGGTGTGGCCGGTACTGGAGCGGCACCTTGCCTGGGAACGGCGCTTGTTCAGACGGCCGTTCGGCGCCGACCAACTGCCGTTGTACGATGCCTACGCCGCCATCTGGGCCAGCGACGACCTGTATTACAACGGCGGCGGCGCCACCCACACCTCGGCCTACAATGCCTGGCACAACGCCATGGCCGCGCGCATCGCCGCATGGCTGGGCAAGGATGCCACCCCGTACACCACCGAAGCGGCAGCCATCCGGCAGGCCATGCGCACGCATTTATGGATGCCGCAGCAGGGCGCGTTTGCCGAATATCGCGATGCGCTGGGCGCCCAGCTGCTGCACCCGCACTATGCGCTGTGGAGTTTTTATCACACCATCGACGCCCAGGTGCCGACGCCGTTCGAGGCGGCGCGCATGGCGGCGGCACTGGACCGTGACCGCCGCGCCATTCCCGTGCGCGGCCCCGGCGTGCCAGGCGACCGCCCGTACCGCGTGCTGCCCACCACCGACTGGATGCCTTATTCATGGTCGATCAACAACGTGGTGATGGGCGAAAACCTGCACACGGCGCTGGCGTACTGGCAGGCTGGCCGCAGCGAAACCGCGTTCGAGATCACCAAGGGCGCGCTGCTGGCCAGCCTGTACATGGGCATCAGCCCCGGCAACATCGGCACCATGAATTATCTCGACGTCTATCGGCGCGAAGCGCAGCGCGACTTCGCCGACGGCGCCGGCGTGATGGCGCGCACGCTGGTCGAAGGCCTGTTCGGCGTGCAGCCCGATGCGCTGTCAGGGGTGCTCACCGTGCGTCCCGGCCTGCCGCACGCGTGGGACCACGCCAGCCTGGCGCACCCGGACGTCAATGTCGCTTACCGCCGCCACGGCCAGCGCGAACGCTGGACCATCAGCCAGGCCGGCCAGCGCTTCCCGCAATTGGCGTTTGAGTTGCCGGCCCGTGCTGCGAACGTGGTGGTGGTACGCGTGAACGGCAAACCGGCGCGCTGGCGCAACGTCGATGATGCGGTAGGCGCGCCGCGCCTGCGGATTGACACGCCGCTCGGCGCCAGCGCCGCTATCGAGATCGTGTGGGGCGGCGCCACCATTGATGCGCGGGTGGCCAGGCTCAAGGCTGGCGCTGGTGCGCAGGAGGGTTTCACGCGCTACCGCCAGGGCGCATTCGCCTGGTGGCAGCAAGTACCTGATGCTGTAGCGTCTACAGCGTCCACAGCGTCTGCACCGGCGCAGACGGTAGCGTCATCGGCCTCTGTGGCTGCCGCGCAGTGCGTGGCCAGCGGTCCGTCGTGGCTGGACGGCGCGCCGGTGCAGGCGCGCACCGTCGACCTGTCGCCCTGGTTCAACGACGAGGTCACGCAATTGTTCAAACCGGGCAAGTACGTGACGCCGCGATCGCCGTACGCCACGCTGGCGCTGCCAGCGCAAGGCGCGGGCGCGTGGGCCGGCCACGTGCAGGAACTGCCCGAGATCGACGACGCCGGCTTGCGCGCCCTGGGCGGCACGCTGACGCTGCCGAACGGACTGCATTTCGCCACGCCGCCGGCCGGCGCCAACATCATGTTCACGTCGCAGTGGGATAACTATCCGCGCCAGGTTATCGTGCCGTTGCAAGGCCAGGCGCGCCGCGCCTTTTTGCTCATGGCCGGCTCCACCAACCACATGCAAAGTCGCATCGACAACGGTGTGATCGAGGTTACTTACCGTGATGGCATCAGCACCCGCGTGGCGCTGCGCAATCCGGACAACTGGTGGCCGATCGAGCAGGATTATTTGATCGACGACTTCCAGTTCCCGTTCTGCGGCCAGCTGCCGCTGCGCGTCGATCTGAAAACCGCGCGCGCCCAGGTCCCTGCCACGGGAAAACACCCGGCCAACGGCCGCCGCATCGCCGGCGGCGCCGCCACCGTGATCGACGTGCCGCTCGACCCTGCGCGCCAGCTGCAATCGATCACCGTGCGGGCGCTGGCCAATGACGTGGTGCTGGGGGTGATGGGGGTGACGCTCGATCAGCCGTAAGGTCTCTCCCTTTACACAGAGGAGTTTCCGTCACTTTCGGCGCTAAAATGCCGCATCGTGTCGCACTTCGGTGGTAAAGGTAAACAGATGGGCAAGAATCGACTGGAAGCGTTCAGCGATGGCGTGATTGCCATCATCATCACCATCATGGTGCTCGAGCTGAAGGTGCCGCACGGGGCCTCGCTGGCGGCGTTGGAGGCGTTGACGCCGGTGTTGCTTGGCTATGTGCTCAGTTTTGTGTACGTGGGCATTTACTGGAACAACCATCACCATATGCTCAACGCCTCGGCGCGTGTCAACGGCAAGGTGTTGTGGGCCAATCTGCATTTGCTGTTCTGGCTGTCGCTGATTCCGTTTACCACCACCTGGGTGGGCGAGAACGTGATGGCGCCGTTGCCGGTGGCGCTATATGGCGTGGTGCTGTTTTTTGCAGCGGTCGCCTACTATGTGCTGGAAAAATGCCTGATTTCCTGTAATCCCAACGACCATATCCTTGCCAACGCGGTTGGCAAGGAATACAAGGGCGCGGTGTCGGTGGTGCTGTACTTGCTGGCCATTCCGCTGGCCTACCTGCACGTGTGCGCGGCGTATGCGTTGTACATCATCTGCGCCATGGTCTGGTTCCTGCCGGACCGCCGCATCGAGGCGCAGATGCGCTCGTGATGCAGTGGTCCGGCGCCAGCCCGATCAGTGGCCTTCGGAGGCGTTGAACATGGTCTTGGCGTAGATCAGGCCCAGGCCGTAGGCACCGCCGTTGGCGATCGAGGTTTTGACGGTGTCGTCGTAGGTTTCGCCACGGGCCCAGTCGCGTTGCAGTTCCAGCAGGTACTGGAGCGACGTCATCGGACGGGCACCCAGTTGCACCATGCGCTCCACAGCGCGCTCATGCGCTTCGTCGGACACGTCGCCCGACGCATCGGTGATCACATACACTTCGAATCCCTGGTCCAGCGCCGACAGTGCGGGGCCGACGATGCACACCGAAGTCCACAGACCGGCCAGTACGATTTTCGATTTGCCGATGGCGTTGACGCGGTCGGCGATGCGCGGGTCTTCCCAGGTATTCATGCTGGTGCGGTCGATTGCCACTTCATCCGGGAACACTTCCTTGATCTCGTTGAAGATCGGACCGGAGAACGATTTTTCCGCCACCGTGGTCAAAATCGTCGGTACCTTGAATTCCTTGGCGGCCTTGGCCACCAGCGCCACGTTGTTACGCAGTTGCACCATGTCGATCGACTTGGTGGCAAACGCCATTTGCGATTGGTGATCGATCATGATCAGCGCGTGGTTGCTTGGGTTCAGCAGAGTTTGACCTGGTTGGGCGATGGCGGTTGGCATAATATATTCTCCTAAGATTTTCAATAAATTCGATAGTTTGGTTTGCTTTACTACGCGGTGTTCTGCGCTGGTGAAACGAAGTATGTTCGAATCAGGCTCAAACCAAAAGCGGAAAAAATTGCGTCTTATTGTCGAAAATTTCGATAGATCATTCGGCAGCTTTTGACGTGCGTGAAATCTCGGCATGGAGGTCGCGGATGTTCTGCTGGTGTCGGTGCAATTGTTCGCGTGAACGCTGCAGTGGTTCGTGCGCGAGGCCGCGACTATGGGCGATGTTTTCCTGCAAGGCGGCCAGTTCCGTATCGAGTTCCTGGCGCAGGATGGCCAGCCGGTCGCGGTCGCGGTCGCGCGCCTGCTGCTCGTGCGCGGTGATCTGCAGGCGCAACGGTGCAGCCTGCCTCGCAGCCAAGGCAGGCGGCACCGATACAGCGTCGGGTATAGCCGTGGTGCGGCCACCAATCATTTCGATACCTTGTCCATCGCGGTAGCGCACCGCCTCGCCGCCATGCGCGCCCGTCGCCAGCAATGCCAGGCATGCCAATGAAGCCCATGAAGCCAGCCCCGGCGGACAGGCGGCGTGTGATCGTCGGCGCGGGCGCATGGTGCTTGCTCACAGGTAGCTGATCTTGGTCCAGGCGCGGCGCCGGTGCTCGGTCAGGCTGCCCATCTTGCCGCGCATGGTGTAAATGTTGAGCACGACGGGAAACCTGCCCGGCGCCTGGCCCACGAACATCATCACGTCCAGCGCCTGGCCCTGGCCGGTGCCGTCGAATGCCGCTTCAAAACCGCGCAGCACGCCATACTCGGCCCGCACCGGCTGCAAGGCCCGGGCCTGGCCCAGCGTCAGCCCGAAGTTCTGGCTGGCGCCACGGATCGCCGTGGTAGCCATGGTGGACAGCGTGCTGTCCGGACTATTGGCACCGGGCCAGGACATATACGTCATGACGGTAGGCGGATGGTAGGCGTCCGGGCTTTGCGCGACGAAGGTGGGTCGCCCGGTTTGCGTGGACAGCGTGGTGTCCCACGGTGGCTGGTTCTCCACCCAGATTTCCAGGCCCAGTTCCCTGACCTTGTGGATTTGCATCTGGCGCAGCGCGCGCTTCGGTTCGGCCAGAACACCGCGCGCGCCCAGGGCCAATGCCGCCAGCGCGGCCAGGTGATTGCGGCGGTTCATCGCACACCTCCGGCGCTCACGATCGCCGAGCCCATGCCCAGCAAGGTCAGCACCGCTACCGATAGCAGGCCGTACCAGCGGCGGCTGCGCGCCAATGCCGTGCGCCAGTCCAGCCGGCTCGCCAGCCAGCAGGCCACCCACACCAGCGCAAAGCTGAGCAGTGCGCGACCAAACAGATTTCCCAATACGAAGCTGAGTGACATGGCGGCCTCCTAGTGGGGCGCGAATAGCGACCACGCATCGTCACGCCGCACCATGATCTGGTTGGAGAGGCAATGCTGGTCCTGGAATTCGCGCGAAAATTTCAGGGTCTGCGCGCGCAGCGCATCGACCGCGTGGCCGTGGGCGCTGTCGCACATCAGCAGGCGGTTGCGGCGCGGCACCGTGACCAGCAACTCGCCGCTGATGTCTTGCTGCACCACTTTCCACAGTCCATTGAGCACCAGCAGCGATGCTTCCAGCTCACCGCCGGTCATGGCCATCCCGCAACCGTCATGGGTCTGGAACGAGACCGTTGGCAGAGTGCTGCCCAGGTTTTCGCGCGCCAGGCGTGGCGCGTCTTCGCGGGCGATGCCGGCGCTGTGCAGCAGCTTCGACGTGGCCATGACGAACGTGTCGGGCAGGTCGAACGCGTAGGTGACGAGCAAGTCGCCGCACAGCGGCACATGGTCGGGAATCTGGTCCGGCGGCACGCCCGCCTCGCGCAACGTCCTGATGTAGTCGACATGCTTGATGCGCGGGCGCAGCTGGGCAGCGGTGAGCGGCGGCAGTGCAGGCGGCGTGGGAAAGGACCTGGCTTTTTTCAGAAATCCAAACATGTCTTGCTCCTAAGTGGGGTTGAGATCAGCGCCATGCAGGCGCACGGGGATGCCGAGCTGCTCGCTTAGTTGTTGCAGCTCGGGGTGGAATACGGTGTTGACGACGATTGCGTGCCAGTCGCTGTCCTTGTCGTCGATGTCGATCAGCAGGTAGCCGCGCTCGCCCAGCCACGCGCTCCAGGCCGCCAAGGTGGCCTCGCAACGAGCCGGGCCGTATGGTGGACCGGGCGGCCCCTCGAACGGCTCCAGGCCACGTTTTTCGCTGAGGTCGCTGGCCTGCTGTTCGAGCGTCTCGTCATCTTTTAGGTCGGCGTAGATGGCGAGGTCGCTTTCGGCCAGGTTGTGCAGCAGCGTTTGCAGGTCGTGGATCTTGCGTGGCTTGCCGGTGGCGTCGAGCACGGCTTCCGTGGCGTCGATATCGCCGTCGGCCACCAGCTCCACCCAGCGGGCGATGCTCTTGCGTTTGCTTTTGGCGAGGTCGGCTTTTTGGGGCGGGGGCGGCACGGTGATCGGCAAGTCGGCGCCCACGTACAGCGGCCGCCACTGATCGCGGCTATGGCGGATGTGCTGGCGGTAGTAGTCGGCCAGATCGCGCGGGTAGTAGGGGTGGTCGCGGAAGGCGGTGTCGTCGATATCGTAGAGGCAGGCGGCTAATGCTATTTCATAGGCCAGGTCGCATGAGTGGCCATCAAACCAGGGGGGACTATCGAGTTTCTCTTTGTAACCGTAGGGACTGACGATGCGCGGCCAGCTTTGCATGTGCTTTTCCATGGCTGCACTGCGTTCCTCCGCAGGGAGCGCCAGTACGCGCAACACGGGATCGGCCCAGCACGCCAGGTATTTATCTTTCTTGTACGTGGTTGCGACCCGGTGCAACGGATCGTATGCGTGCAACATCAAATCAAACAGGTAGCCTTTTAGTTCTTTCTGCGGAGACACGCCCAGCAGTATTTGTCGAAGTACTTCAGCGTCGTTCAACAGCAGTAATGCGAGAGTGATATAACCGAAATTGAGACGACTGTTGCCACTGAGAAGGTAATCTTGAAATTGAGGTGGTACGCGGTGAATACGGACGTAGTCGCCAGCGTTCAGTATGCGAGGCACTTTTATTTTTAAGGTTGAAATGATGGCTTCCAACTCGAACCCGGCCCCGTATTGGTGTAACAGGAATTTTTTGTCGTCGTCAATTGTTGAATACATGAAACATGTTTTGTTGGGAGGCGGTAGGTCGGCAAAATGGGCCTCCCACTCCTTTTCATACTTTTCCATTCTTGAAAAATAGTCCTGATAGCTTCCCCTGTGTCCGATCGGATTCCTCATCGGTGCGTTGTCATTCATGGCTTCCACTCCTTTCCAAGTTCAACATCGTTATTAGATAAATCAACCACGTGGTGATAGGTCGTGCCCTTGTGGTCGGTCTGGGCATAAATCCTTTGGACCTTGCCGTCTTTCATCGCCGCCTTGATTTTTGCGAGCTCATCTGGATCGTCTACAAGATCTTTCAGCCGTTCGTTGACCCAATTCTTGCTTAGTTGGCGGCCGCTATTTTTGGTCATGCAAAGCTTGGCTTTGCAGCCCTCTGGATCCCCTGGCTTCTCTCCGTCCATCGCCTTCGATTCAATGATGATGTAGTTGCCATCCGCATCCTTGTAGATGCCGTCTATTCCCCGGCTGCCATACCATTTAGCAAATAGCTCTTGTGGATCTTTGCCCCTGGGGTCAAACGATTTGCCAACCGGCTGCATACCCTTATCCAACAACTGCTTGAAGACGTCGTACTCGCCGCGGAAGCCTCTTTCGTGTGGTTCCAGATCCTTGTACGGTTTGCTGAAAACTTTGGTATCGCAATGGATGTTGTGAACCCAAATCCCCACCGTCCCCACAAAGTAGCTGGGCGTCCTGCCCACGCTGAGGTTGTAGACGCGTAATGGCTGCGCCACGGCCTTGTTGGTGGTGACCAGGCTGTCCAGTCGTTCGCCGGCTAGCACGTCGCCGGGCTGTATCTGCTCGGCTGGCGTCCATCCCTTGCCCTGCAACCACATCGGATGCTCGGGCGTTACGCGGTAGCTGCCGCCTTCGGTGGTCAGCAGCTGGTAAGCGCTGGCCTGGCGGTTCATGGTGTGGGTAACTGCCTGCGACCTGTCGGCGTAGTTGCGCTCGTTGCGCGACAGGACTTGCTGGCCGACGGTGACCTGTTCGATCGGTATCAGTCCGTTGGCAGTGAAGACCAGCGTGCCGGCCGCAAAACTGACGCAGCCATAATCGCGTTTGACGGCCTTGCTGGCGTCGGCCAGCTTGCCGCCATACTTGGTCAGGCGCTGCGCGAGCTTGACCGCGAAGTACGGGTTCACATAGGTTGCGACGACCTTGCCAAGATCGTAGGCGCCGCACTGGGTGGCCTTGGTGATGGCGTCGACGGCTTCCTGGCCGAGCAGTTCGCCCAGCGAGAGCAGCGTTCCTTTCGGGTCTTCAAAAAATGCCTTGCCCAGTTGGATCAGGCCCTGGACGACATCGCCCGTGTTGGTGAACAGGTATGTCAGGTCGGCAATCTGGTCCTTCAGACCGGCGTACAGGCCCTTGACGAATTCATAGCCGTAGGTGAGGGCGCCCTTGACGCTGTCCCACAATTGTCCCCAGAGACTCTTGTCCGCTTCGCTGGCGCCTTTCTTGTCCTGCTCCGGCGTGGTCTTCTCGCAGACCTCCTCGATAAATCGGCATTTCTCTTCCTTGGCCCAGGCTTCCTTGGCCTGCTTGCTCTCGAAACAGATCGGTGGCGGCTCGCAGATTTTCCACACCACGCCACCGCCCGACGATTGTGCCCACGCCGACAGCGTGGCGCCGGCCAGTACGCACAACATCAGCCAGACTATCAGCAGGCGCGCCAGTACATGACGCAGTGGTTGGGTCAGAAACATTGCGGCGGCTCCCCAGGTGACGGGTCGATCGGCCCACCCGGATCGACCGGCGCTTCCGGATCGTCGGGGTCGTGGGGCGTGGCCGGGTCGTTCGGTGTGGCCGGTCCCGGTTGGCCGGGCTTGGTCGAGCCGGCCAGGTTGGTTTCGAAAAATGGCGACTGCATGCGCAGCAGCGCTTCGCTCTGGATGTGGATGCGCCGGCCTGGGAATGCGGCGTTGTTGCAGTGGGGCGCGGTGGGCTCGGCGCCGATGCCGAACGGGTTGCGCAGGCCGGCGCCCTCGGTTGCGGGATCGTTGGCGTTGAAGGCGACGTGCAGGATGCGGTCGATCACCGGCACCAGCAGGCGGAAGCAGTAGGTCACGCGCACGTGCAGCAGGTTGGCGTCCTGGACCGAGATTTTTGCGGTGGCGCCTGGGGTGCTGCTGCGGTAGGCCAGGGTGTCGTTGGGCAGTTCCTTGCCGCTGCCGCCGTCCAGGCGCGCGCGGCCGAAGTCGGCAAATGTCGCGCTGCTCGGGTTGAGGATCTCGATGCTGACCAGGGCGGCCGGGCCGGCGGTTTCGGCCGCCGCTTTTTCCAGCGCCCTGGCGTAGCCGGTGGCGCCCGGCTGGCTGGCGAGCAGGGGCGCCAGGCCCCGCGCGAGCGCGTTGCGCATGGCGCCCACGTCGCCGTTGTGCATGGCGCCGGCACGGGCAGCCAGCATGGTGGCGTAGTTGAGCGTGGCGCGGCCCTGGTACAGCAGCGCCGTTTGCAGGATGCCGAACACCAGCATCACCAGCGCCGGGAAAATGAGGATGAACTCGGTGGCGGACTGGCCGCGCTGGTGGTACCGATCGCGCCCGCAGGCCCGGGCGACACGACCAGGTGCGGACTGGTGAACGATGCTCATCGCCGCCTCCCTACCGGCAACGCCATGCCCGCCGCGATGCCACAACGCGCGGCCGTGCCGCTTGCCAGTTCGAGCGTGTACCACGCGCGCCAGCACAGCCGCAGGCGGTTGGGCCGTACGCCGGACACCACCCGCAACACATAGCCATCTTGGCGCAGGAACACCAGGTCGAGCGGATAGCGCATGCCTGCCGTGTGCACCATATTGCAGGGAGACAGCAGCAGCCCCTGATGCGAAGCGAGCGGCGCACGTCCCAGCAGCCCGCGCAGCCGCGTTGCCACGCTGGCGGCCACTTCGAAGTCAAGTAGCTGTTCGCCGGTAGCGGAGTGAAAGCGCAGGGTAGCCATTGCCGCACCTAGAAATCCACGCCCGATTGCAGGAACTTCATCGCAATCGGGAAAATCAGCACCAGGAAGGTGACCGGAAAAATAAAGGCCACCAGCGGAAAGATCAGCTTGACCGGCGCTTCCATCGCCAGTTGCTCGGCGCGCTGGAAGCGTTCGGCGCGGCGCTGCTCGGCCTGCGCGCGGAAGGTGGCGCCCAGGCTCGCACCCATGCGTTCGGCCTGGATCACGGCGCTGACAAAGCTCGAGATTTGCGGCAGCCGCAGCCGCTCTTCCATGCGCCGCAGCGCCTCGGCGCGGGTGAGGCCGGCGCGCAGGTCGCGCAGCACGAAGGCGAATTCGCTCTTGAGCGGGCCGGCCGGCCCCTTGGCCACCGCCTGGGTAATCGCGCCGGCCATGTTCAGGCCCGCCTCCACCGACATCACCAGGAAATCGAGGTACGTCGGCAGCGCCTTGATGATCAGCTTGCGGCGGGTCTTGAGCGCGTCCTTGAGCCACATGCGCGGATACATGAAGCCCACCATGGCCACCAGCAGCACGGTGGCCCAGTTGAACAGGCCGGCGGCAGCGAGCACGCTGGCTGCCAGCACGCCAAAGCCCAGCAGGCTGACCAGGCACAGCGCGATGAACTGCGCTGCGCTCATCAGGTACAGCAGGCCGGACAGGCGCAACTGCTCGCCGGGGCCGGCCAGCAGCGCGCGCGGGAAGCAGTGGCCCAGGTGGTAGTCGAGCAGGCGGATCAGCGGCCACAGCAGGCGTAGCGGGCGTGGCAGCGGATCGAGCCAGGCGCGGTCCTCGGCGGGCACCTGGCGCTTGAGGCGTACGGCGCCATGGGCCAGGGCCGCCACGCACAGGGCGCAAGCCAGGCCGATCAGCATTGAAAGAAGGATGAGGGCCATGATCACACATCGATCGCGGTGATTTTGCGGATGAAGTGGTAGCCCACGCCCACCGTGCAGACGATCACGGCCATGGTGACCCAGCCGTACCACGCGTGGAACAGCGGCGCCATTGCCTCCGGTTCCATCACGTTGAGGACCGCGATCAGCAGCAGCGGCAACGCGCTCATGACCAGGCCCTGCATCTTGCCCTGCGCCGTCAGGCTGCGGATCTTGCCTTCCATCTGCAGCCGCGCGCGCAGGGTTTTGGCCAGCGACTCCAGCGTTTCGGCCAGGTTGGCGCCCACTTCGCGCGACAGCGCCATGGCGGCCGTGACCAGCGTCAGGTCGGGTAGCGGCACGCGGCGCTCCAGCGCGCCCAGGGCCACGGCGAAGTCGGCGCCCAGCCGCAGTTCGCGCTGCAGCAGTTCGAATTCCTGCGATACGGGTGGCGGCGCTTCGGCGGCCACCGCGTCGAGCGCCATGCCCAGGCTGGCGCCGGCGCGCAGCGAACCGGCCATCATCAAGAGGGCGTCCGGCAATTGCTGCTCGAAGCGGCGCAGGCGGCGCCGGCCGATGATGCGCAACAGCAGTTGCGATGCGGCCAGCGCCAGCGCGGCGGCTAGGCCGGCCAGCAGCAGGTTGCCAGTGAGCAGCCACACCCCGATCGGCGCCACCGCCGCGATCACCAGGTTGAGCACGAAAATGCGCTCGGCGTCGGTGAAGATGAACATGCCGGCCAGGTCGCTCTGGGCGGCGCTGGCCAGCCGTTGCTGGCGGCGCGACAGCCAGCGGCTGCCGAAGTACAGGAACAGCCATAACAGCAAGAGCACGGCGATAAAAATCGCGCCGACCAGCAGCAGGGGGGAAATCGCATGGCTCATGGCAAGCTCCCCGCGCTGAAGATGGTGGTATCGACCGGCAGGCCGCGCTTGACCAGGTCCTGGTAAAAGTCGGGAATGTGGCCGGTGGGCGCGAAGCCGCCGCGCACCTTGCCGTCGGCGCCAAAGCCGTCCTGCTCGAAGCGGAAGATGTCTTGCAGCTGGATCAGGCTGCCTTCCATGCCGGTGATTTCGCTGATGTGAGTGACCTTGCGCGTGCCGCAGGAAAACCGCATCTGTTGCACGATCAGGTTGACGGCCGAGGCGATCTGCTCGCGGATCGCCTGCATCGGAATTTCCAGTCCGCTCATCAGGGTCATCACTTCCAGCCGCGACAGGCAGTCGCGCGGGCTGTTGGCGTGGGCGGTGGTGAGCGAGCCATCGTGGCCGGTGTTCATTGCCTGCAGCATGTCGAGCGCTTCGCCACCGCGGCACTCGCCGACGATGATGCGGTCGGGCCGCATGCGCAGGCAGTTGCGCACCAGGTCGCGGATGGTGACGGCGCCGCGCCCCTCGATATTCGGTGGCCGAGCTTCGAGCGACACCAGGTTGGGCTGGCTTAGCTGTAACTCGGCCGCATCCTCGACGGTGACGATGCGTTCGTTGTCCGGAATGAAATTGGACAACACGTTGAGCAGCGTAGTCTTGCCGGACCCGGTGCCGCCCGACACCACGATATTGGCGCGCAGCCGCACCGCCACCCGCAAAAATCCGACCATCGCTTCGTTGAGGGCGCCAAAGCGCAGCAGGTCGTCGGTGCCGAGCTTGCGGCGCGAAAATTTGCGGATCGTCAGGCTCGGTCCCTTGATGGCCAGCGGCGCGATCACGGCGTTCACGCGCGAGCCGTCTTTCAGGCGCGCATCGACCATCGGCGAACTCTCGTCGATGCGTCGGCCCAGCGGCGAGACGATGCGCTCGATGGCGGCCAGCACCGCCGCATCGTTGGAAAACGAAATATGCGAGCGGGTCAGTACGCCATCGCGTTCGATAAAAATATCGTTGTGGCGGTTGACCATGATTTCGCTGACCTGCTCGTCTGCCAGCAGCGCCTCCAGCGGCCCCAGGCCGACGATCTCGTTGAGCACCACGTCGCGCAATTCGTCGCGCAGCGCGCGCAGCGGGCTGAAGGTGTCGTCGGTGTCGATCAGCTCTTCGATCAGCTTGTGCACGGCCGCCCGCAGTTCGGCATCGGCCATGCGCGCCACGTTGACGCGGCGCAGGTCCATGGCGGCAATCAGCTTGCGGTGCAGGGCGGCGCGCAGCAGCATGCCGTCGGGATTTTCCAGCGCGCCCAGTATCGGCGCCGGATGGCTTGCTGGCGCTGGCACGCCGTCGATGACAGCGACCGGATCGGGCGTGGAGCGCAGCCGCGCCCGCACCGTGTAGTCGCCCAGTGCGATCTCGTCGTTGGCCGCGAGCGGGCCGTACTGGCGCACGTCATTGCCATTGACGCGCACCGGCGCCATGCCGCCGGCATCCGCCAGGTGCAGGCCATCGTCGCGGAGCGTAAATGCCAGTTGACGGCGGCCGATGCGCCAGCCGGTGAGCGGCACCACGCTGCCCTCGTCCTTGCCGACAAAGCAGTGCGGACCGGGACTACTGCCCTGGCCGACAGGCTCGCCGCGCCGGGCGACTTCGATGCAGATGATTGGGGACATGGCGGCTCCTTTACGGCTGCGGTGGCAGCAGTGGCTGCGGCACTGGTGGCGCGGCCGATGCCGGCGGCTTCGAAGGCACCGACGGTGGTGACGGCACCGCCTGCAGCGGCTGCGCGGGAGGAATCGACGGTAATGACGGCGCCGCCTGCAGCGACTGCGCCGGAGGAATCGACGGTCCCGGCTGCTGTGCAGAAGCCGGCGGCACTGGCTCACCGGATAGTTCGGGCGCCGGAAATGGCGGATGGCTTTGCCGCAATTGCTCGAGCTTGTCGCCGAACTCGCCGATATGGGCCTCGCCGCGCTGGCGTAATTGCTGCGCCAGGCCGTCGCCGGGCGCGATGATTTCCGGCTCCAGCAGTACCACCAGCTCGGTGCGGTTGGTGCGGAAGTCGTCCGAGCGGAACAGGCGGCCCAGGATGGGAATGCGGCTGAGTGCCGGCACGCGGTCGATGGCGGTGGACATCTCGCTGTTGACCAGGCCCGAGAGGGCAATCATCTCGCCGGCTTTCAGGCTTACCTCGGTGGCGGTGCTGCGCGTGATGAAGCCGGGAATGCCAGCCACCGACACTGCCGGGTCGATCTGCGACAGCTCGGTGGAAATCTTGGCGGTGATGACGTCGGCCGCGTCGATCTGCGGTTCGATGGCCAGGATGATGCCGTACGGCTTGAACTCGACCGTGGTGGCGCCGAAGGCGCCGGCCAGCGGGATCGGCACTTCACCACCCACTTGCAGGCGGGCCTTGCCACCGCTCTTGGCGGTGAGCTCGGGCGAAGCCAGCAGCCGCACGTCGCCGTTCGAGATGCCCAGGTTCAGGCGCGAGGTGATGGTGGTGGCCAGCCCGAGAAAGGCGCCGTCGCGCGCGCTGCCAATTTGACGAAACGGCGGTACGGCAGCGAGCAGATCGTCGCCGGCCTCGCGCTGGCGGCCGTCCTTGTACACGCCGGTGGCGCGCGCCACGCCAGTCAGGCCCAGCACCGGGCCGTTGGCGCTCCTGGCCCAGTTGATGCCGATCTGTTCCAGCAGTGAGCGCTTCACTTCCACGAAATGCAGGCGGAACAGCACCGAGCGCGTGTGCGACGTGCCCTGGTCTTCGCGCACGTTGAACACGATGTTGGGCGTGCCGGCCAGGCTGGTGGTCAGGCGTTGCAGCACGTCCTTGTGGGCCACGCCGCCGAGCACCAGTTCCGCGCCCACCTGTTCGATCTGGACGCCGGCCATGCCGCGCGTGAGGGCATCGACCTTGGCGCGTACCTCAAGCAGATCGCGCGGCACCACTTGTACCCGCCACGCGTGGACGGTGGTGTCGGTCCAGACCAGCAGCGTGGTCGTGCCGACCTGTTCGGCGATCAGCAGCAGCTTGCCGTCTACGGTGGTGGTGCTGAGCAGGTTGCCGCTGCCCAGCGCCACGCGCACAACCTTGCCGGCGACGGGCAGCAGGCGGATGTCGCCGGCGGCCAGCGTCAGTGGTTCGGTGGCACGGTAGTCGAGCGCGGGTCGCTGCAGTTTGATGGCCTTTGCCGCCAGGGCCGGCGTCAGCGCGGGGGCCAGCAGCAAGGCGCTGGCGACCAGGGTCAGGATGGGGTGGAGTTTCATGTCATGGCCTGCCTGGTTGGTTATCGCGCAGCGCGGGAATCGGCTGCGGCGCCAGCTGCGACGTGGGGTTAGTGAGCGCTGGCGGCATTTGCGTCGGCTGCGAAGGCGGCAACGGTGAGGACTGCGACAGCGCAGGTGGGAACAGCAAAGGGGACGTCGGCCCAGGCGGGAACAGCGAAGGAGACGTCAGCCCAGGTGGCAACACCGACGGCGCCATGGCTACCGGCGCCAGCATGCCCCCACTGGCTCTGGCGCCGCCGACAATGAATTCGATACCGCTGTCGCGGCTGCGTTCCACGGGCATCAGGTGGGCGCCCCGCAGCGGCGCCAGCGTCAGTGCTTCCCGGTCGAGCTTGCCGCGCAGGACCACGCGGAAGCTGCCCAGGCGCTGACCCACCATCAGCCTGGCCGCCTGGCGCGGCGATACCAGCAGGGTGATGGAATCGAACTGGCGCTCCTCGGGCGGCGCGCCTTCGACCTCGCCGGGGCGCGGCATCTTGCTGGCCTGCTGGCCGGATGAGTTGTCGAGCTCCTGGAACTCGCGGCCGGTGGCCAGCACCACCATGTCCTGCATGAACAGCGTGGCCTGTTCCAGCGATTTTTCGTCAACCGTCGCGCGTTCGTGACGCGGCCTGGCCGCCTTCGAGATCAGGAAGATATCGACCCGGTGTTGCGGCCGCAGCGTGTGGGCGATGGAATTGAGGTTGTCGATATCGATGGTCATCGCGCGCTGGCCCGCAGGCACCACGGCTGCCACGTCATTGACTTCCGGCTGTTGCAGGTCGCTCAGTTGCACCGGCCGGCCGCGCAGGACCGGGCGCGCCAGGCGCAACCCTTCCATCGACGGAAAATCATCGGCCAGCAGAGTGTCGGGATAGACCAGGTCGTCCTCGACCGGACGCGCCACGAAGTGGTTGCCGCTCAACAGCGTGCCGGCCTTGGCATCCTGCTTGGGCACCACCACGCGCACCGTCACCGGCGCCTTTTGCTGCGAGCGCTCGGTCAGCTCGTTCTTGATGGCGGTTTCACGCTGCTGCAAGTACAGGTAGGCCAGCAGCGCCACGCCGGCGGCCAGCGCCACTGCCAGGCCCAGCAGCAGCGCCGGGTGCGTCAGGCGCGCGATGATCTTGGTGGAGGAGGCCATGGCTCATACGCTCAGCGACATCGCATAGGAATAGGCCGCGTACGCATCCTTCAACGCGGCCACCAGCGCGTGCACCGGCGATGACGGATGCGCGGCCGCCACCAGCGCAACCACCACGAACAGCAGCACCACCACGTATTCGGTCATCGCCTGACCGCAATGAGGATCATGACGAACAAGCGATTTCATAGCGCCTCCACGGCGGTAAGGATGATCTGGCTGGGACCGTCGGGCCAGATGACAATGCTGATCTGGCGTCGGTCGCGCTGGGCGGTGATGAAGGTCATACCGGCGCCGCGCTGAGGGGCGTCGATGTCGTGCACGCGCGTGGCGCGCCAGCCGCCAGCGGCCAACAGCTGCATGTAAAACTGGCGCAGCTGCGGCACCGGCATGCGCGAATGCAGCGCCATCGTCACGCCGCGCCGGCCATCGTCGCTGCTGGCCACCGATGACGCCAGCGTCGCCCCCGGCGGCAGCGGCACGCCCAGCGCAGCCGGGGTGACGGCGCGCAAGGCGGCCGTCGCCTTGCGACCGCGCGACAGGTAGCCATAGCTCCCCTTGCTACCTTGCGGCACCAGTTGCAAGGTCACCAGGCAGTTGCCGCCAAGTGAGGAGAGCACTTGCCAGCCGGCGGTGGTATCGCGCCGTACCGCGTGGCCGGCCTTGCGCCATTGCTGTTCGGTACGGTCCAGGATGGTGGCGAGATCTTCCTTGCCTTGCACCTGGCGGATGTCGAGCCCCAGGCCGGCGCTGGCGACGTTGCTGGCAACCGGCACCGCGCTCAGGCCGGGCGGAATGGCGGCCGGGCACGGTTGCGTCATGCCTGGTGCAGCCAGGCAGCATCCGAGGGCGAGAAGAAATAATGAGGAAGGGGATGGCATGGCAATCTCCCGGTCACCGTTGCAAGGCCGGCGCGGCGGGGCCGGGTTTGACCGCGCCGCATGTACGGCTGATGAGGGTCCAGCGTTCGGTGTGGGTGTGACGAATGGTGGGCTGGCGGGCGTCGATGCCTGCCATGACCTCGATCGCCTTGCGCGCGCTGGCGCGCTCCTTGGCGGCACGGGCAGTTTGCAAGTCGCGGTTCAATGCGGCGCGTACCCGCGCAATGTCCGCTGCCGCCTGCGCATCGCGTTCGGCTTTGATGCGGCGTACTTGCCTGGCCTGTTCACGCTGCTCGGGCGTGCCGGTAGCTTCCAGCAATTCCGGCACGCCCCATGCGTCGCCCGGCAGGGGCACCGGCTGGGCGACGTCAAAGGCGTTTTCCCAGGTCGTGTCGCTGAGCTTGCGCACGGTGCTGGTCATGCGGCCAATGGAACACTGGTCCACCATGGTCAGAGTGTTGCCGTCGAGCGTCAAGGACAGGTTTTTACAGGCGTGTGGCGCGGCAAATGGGGCCGATTCGGGCAATACCTGCTGGCCCATCCGTCGGCAGGTCGTGCTGCGCCCGCCAGTGGTGGTGGTGACCGTGCGGTTCTCGCCGGTGTCGGTGGTCGTCGTGACCGAGCCGGTGGCACCATCCTTGTGATCGATGATTGTCATGGGCGTACCCAGGTGCCGGGTGATGCCCTGGCCGACTTCGAGGCGGTAGAGCCCTGGCGGTGGCAGCATGTTCAGCATCTCGGGCGTGAAGGCCGCCGGCGCAGCGCCGGCAGCGCTGCCGGTCAGCACAGCTGCGGCCGCGAACAGGGGAACGATAGTGGGCACGATGAGCCTCTCTGGTGACGGTTACTTGAGCCGGTCGTCCGGCACCTGGTCGACACTGACCTTGCCGACCTCGATGGTTGCGGTGGCGCCGTCCCAGGGCAGCATCGCCAGCCTGGCAGCCGTGATCGGCGCGCCCAGCCCCTGGGCGGTGGGCACCATCTTTTCCACCATGGCGCGCGTGCCGCTGCGGGCGTTGGCGGCCCAGGTGTTGGACAGGATGGCGCCGCTGGCGCTGAAGGCGATGCCTTGCCATGCTGTGTCGGACCACAGGCGCTGGTACGCTGCGCTGTTCTTGGCTACCCGGTCGATCGAAACGTCGGCCACCGCCAACGATTCGACCGGCAACGGCGGCACAAAATTGACCAGTCCCCTGACGCTGACGTTGTGCAGGGTGTCGATGGCGGCGCCGGCGATATCGGTGTCCGGCTTGAAAGCAGCAATGTCGCCTTCGATCTGCGAGCGGTTGTCGAGGTAGCGCATGCCCGCATGGTCTTGCCACAGCGGGTCGCTGCCGTTATCGAACGCGGTGGCGCTGCGATCGGTGGCGCGAATCACGGCGCCGGCCTGGCGGTCATGGATCAGTCGCAGCGCGATTTCGTTGTTGATTTCCTCGGACGATTTCTGGTTGGGGTCGTGCAGGGTATTGAAACCGGTGGCCGATGGTTCATACCAGACCGTGCGCTCCCAGGCGGCGTAGCGCGCTGCCATGGTGGTGGTGTGCTGCACATCGGCCAGCTTGGCCAGCGCGGTCACCGCGATGAACAGCGGTACCAGCACGAACATGGCCGCCACCAGGAATTCCACCATGGCCTGGCCAAACTGGCGGCCAGCTACATGGCGGGCCGGGCCGGTCACTGGGCAGCCCATGATGCGCTCCGGTCTGCCACACTGCGATCACTCAGGCGCGCCTGCCAGTACGGGCTGAACAGGTTGGCGACTTCGGTCTTGCCGTCGCTGCGCGCCCAGCCGGCGCGCGTAAAACCGGCGCCATCGGCTTTGCTGCGATAAAAATACGATTGCGCCGCCGCCAGCGCGCGCAGCGTGTCGCCGCGCATGCCGTCTTGCAGCCGCAAGGCGTCGCTGCCGGGCAGCAGTTTGCCGCTGGTGCGGATGGTGTTGCCCGTGCGCTCGGCTTCGATGGTGACGGCATAGGCGCCGCCGTTGCGCTCCGGTGTCTGGTCGGCGGGCGTGATGGTGGGATCGCGGGCGTCGCGGTAGTAATTTTGCAGGCCGCCTGCGGTGTCGAGCGATGTGCCCGGCCCTTGTTCATAGCGCATTCTTGCCGGCACAAATGTGAGCGGCGAGACCAGTGCGGCGCCGTAATGGTCGCTGGCAGCAGGGTTGTTGCGGTAACCCGTGTCATCGCTGTAGCCGCCGCTCCTGCCGGCCAATGCACCGCCGGAGCCGCCGACGATGTTACCGTCGATCAGGGGCCAGGACGTGGTGGTGTAGCAGATGCCGGTCCAGCACGGATACCAGAATGTGCATGTGGCAAAGCCGCCGCCCAGCGTGGCGTCCAGCGACAGCCAGCGTTTTTTGTCGCTGCCGAGGAAGCTGCCGCCCGCGTGGGCAAACGCAAACAAAGTACTCGAGTAGGCGTGGTTGGGCAGCAGCTTGCATGGTTTGACTTCCGTGAAGTGCCAGCGCGCCGTTGGCGTGGAGGGTCGGTTGCGGGTAAAACCATCGGTCGAATTGCTGCTGACCGTAACGTCGGCAAAGCGGTCGGCAACCGCCGAGGGATCGTTGGCGCGATGCTGGCGGGTGGCGTTACCCCAGGCATGCACTTGCAAGGCGGTGCGGCCGACCAGGAATGCCCCCGAGGTCAACTGCGCTTGCGGGTCGTTGCGCTTGATGGCCTCGTCCGCCACCTGCGCCATGTTGATTGCCGTGGCCACGTGGTGCGCTTCCTGCGCCACCTCGAACGCCTTGATCAGCGCGTCGAGACCGGTGACTGCCGGTCCTGCAAAGGCAGAGAAGGTGGAATGGGTCGTGGCGACCGGCAGGCTCTCGGCAAACTCCCATTCAGGCTTGTTATCCGGAAGCAGGGCCTCGAGACTTAATACCGCCCCATCCATCCGCTTGCGCGTGGCCGCCGCATCTTCCAGGTACGATTTAAGGCTGGCAATTTGCACCACGGCCACCTGGTTGGCGACCATGGCGCGGTTCAGATAGGCGGAAAAATTATGATCGCGCGCCTGCAGGACGCCGGCGCTGTAGGCGCCGGCGTCAGCGGCGTTTTGCAAACGGGTCTTGGTATTGGCCAATATGCCGCTATTAAATAAAACCAGGGTAATCAGCGCGGTGGCGATGCCGAATAACAAGGTAAATGCCATGGCCTGCCCACGCTGGCGCGCAGGTTGATACGGTAAATAAGCCTGAGGCCGCTGGCCGCGCATGATGGGCTCGTTTTATACGTAAATATTTAATGTCGGTATTTTCTTGATTAATTTCCGGCATCGTTATCCTTGTTATATTCGGACATGCCTTTTTTGGTATTGGCGCGGGTAGCGGCGGTTTGCGCCGTGGTGCCGGCGGCCTGAATCTGGGCTTGGGCCGGTTTGCCTGCCACCTCGTTGGCCAGGCCGGACGTCTGGTTGCGGATGGTCTGGCCGAATACCGAGTACACGCCAATGGCGGCCACGGCAATCATGGCGACGATGATCACGTATTCCATCATGCCCTGGCCGCGTTGGTGCTGTGAAAATAAATTGTTCATGATAATGACTCCCTAAATCAAAATGAGCGAATGCCGATTCATGGTGATTTTTAAAGCCGGGGCAGTCAATATCCGGCGAATGAGGTGGCTCAACCGTGGCGCGGCGCGTATTTCCGCCCTTTTGTGATATGGGCGGATTGCTGGAATTAATTAGTCGCTGGAATCGAAGCGAATATTATTTATCGCTATTTCCGCACCGCCATCGCGCGCCGTGGCGCACGTAAAACCGCACGGGAAACCAGCAAAATTAAATTCGATTCTGGAGCCGGTCGGCAAGTTGCCGCAGCGGCAGCAGGCGCACTGCATGGGAGCGCTACCCGGGCCGACTTTTTCACGTCCGTGTTGCGTTCCCGCGTCAGCTTTGTTCGTAAAAACTTTTCATGCACGAATCTTTATTCGGGAATCAGGTTCGCGTTCCGATCAACTGCACTGCAGCAATTTTTGCCCGTGACGTTCACCTTGCCGCCCTGCTATGATCGAACGCTTGTGCGCTGCGCATCGGGAGGCCCCTCTTGCTGCTGCAGCATTCCCTTGGCGTTTAATGAAAGAGATCGACATGGCCCGTCCCCACCTGTTGCTTGTTGCCGCCGCGCTTGGCATCGCCTTTGCGCAACCCGTTTTGGCAGCTGCTGCCGCGCCGCTGGCTGGCAATCCGCTGGCGACCGCCAGCACCTTGCCGTTCCAGTACCCGGCCTTCGACAAGATCAAGGATGAGCATTTCCTGCCTGCGTACGCCGAGGGCATGAAGATCCACCTGAAGGAAATCACCGCGATTGCCAACAACAAGGCGGCACCCAGTTTTGAGAACACCATCGTGGCGATGGAAAAATCGGGCGCGCTGCTTACCCGCGTGCAAACCACGTTCGGCAACCTGCAAGGCGCCAATACCAACGACAAGCTCGACGCGATCGACAGCGAAATGTCGCCCAAGCTGGCCGCCCACAGCGACGCCATCTACCTCAATCCAAAACTGTATGCGCGCGTCAAGGCGCTGTACGACAAACGCGACGCGTTGAAACTCGATGCCGAATCGAAGCACCTGCTCGAGCGCTACCACACCGACTTCGTGCGCGCCGGCGCCAAGCTGTCCGCCGCCGACAAGGAAAAGCTCAAGGAGCTCAACGGCAAGCTGGCCACGCTGCAAACCAATTTCACCCAGAACGTGCTCAAGGAAATCAACGCCTCGGCGCTGGTGGTCGATACCCGCGAAGAACTCGATGGCATGAGCGCCGCCGAGATCGACGCCGCCGCTGCGGCCGCCAAGGCCCAGGGCAAGGACGGCAAGTTCGTCGTCGCCCTGGTCAATACCACCGGCCAGCCGCCGCTGTCCGTGCTCACCAAGCGCAAGGTGCGCGAGAAGCTGATGGCCGTCTCGCTCGAACGCGGCAGCCACGGCAGCCAGTTCGACAATCGCCAGCTGGTGCTGCAAATCGCCAAGGCCCGCGCCGAGAAAGCCACCTTGCTCGGCTACGAAAACTACGCCGCCTACTCGCTGGAAGACCAGACCGCGCATGACACCGCCGCCGTCAACAAGTTGCTGACCGAACTGGCCACGCCAGCCGTCAACAACGCCAAAAAAGAAGCGGCCGACCTGCAAGCGGTGGTCGATGCCGACAAGCAGAACTTCACCGTGGGCGCCGCCGACTGGGCCTATTACACCGACAAGGTGCGCGCCCAGCGCTTCGCCTTCGACGAGAACCAGCTCAAGCCATACTTCGAACTCGACAACGTGCTGATCAACGGCGTGTTCTTTGCCGCGACCAAGCTCTACGGCATCACCTTCAAGGAACGCAAAGACCTGCCGGTGTACAACCCGGACGTGCGCGTGTTTGACGTGTTCGATGCCGATGGCAAGCAGCTGGCAATCTTCCTGGCCGATATGTACGCGCGCGGCAACAAGCAGGGCGGCGCCTGGATGAACGAATACATTTCGCAGTCGTCGCTGCTGGGGACGAAATCGGTGGTGGCCAATCACCTCAATATTCCAAAGCCGCCAGCGGGCGAGCCGACGCTGCTGACCTACGACGAAGTAACCACCGCCTTCCACGAATTCGGCCACGCCCTGCACGGCATGTTCTCCAACGTGAAATACCCGCGCTTCTCGGGCACCAGCGTGCCGCGCGACTTCGTCGAGTATCCGTCGCAAGTGAATGAAATGTGGGCGATCTGGCCCGAAGTGCTGGCCAACTACGCCAAGCACTACAAGACCGGCGCGCCGATGCCGAAGGAGCTGCTGGACAAGGTTATCGCCTCGAAGAAATTCAACCAGGGCTTCAAGACCACCGAGTACCTGTCGGCCTCGCTGCTGGACCAGCGCTGGCACCAGCTGACGCCGGCGCAAATCCCGACCGACGTGCTGGCCTTTGAAGCGAAGTCGCTGAAAGACATGGGGGTCGATTTTGCGCCGGTGCCGCCGCGCTACCGCACCACGTACTTCTCGCACAGCTTCTCGGGCGGCTATTCGGCCGGCTACTACGCCTACCTGTGGTCGGAAAAGCTCGATGCCGACACCGTCGAATGGTTCAAGGAGAAGGGCGGCCTGAAGCGCGAAAACGGCGACTGGTTCCGCAGCAAGCTGCTCTCGCGCGGCGGTACCGACGATGCCATGAATTTGTTCCGCAACTTCCGTGGCCGCGATCCGGTCATCGAGCCGTTGCTCGAGCGCCGTGGTTTGACCGGCAAATAATTCATCAGCTGTAGCCCGTCCCTGGAAAACGGGGGCGGTATTCAACTCATCGAAGGGACACCATGATTCGTACCAACCTGATCATCGCCGCCAGCATCGCTGCCATCTGCAGTGTTGCCAATGCCGCTACCGCGGAACCAGCGGCTATGCTTGCGGCGAGCAATCCGTTCGCCAAGGTCAGCCCGTTGCAATACGGCTATCCGCAATTCGACAAGATCAAGGACGAGGACTACGCGCCGGCGTTTGCCGAAGGCATGCGCCAGCAAGCGGCCGAGATCGAGAAAATCGCCAATAACAAGGCCCCGGCCACGTTCGACAACACCATCGTGGCGATGGAAAAATCGGGCCGCCTGCTGGCCCGCGTGTCCAGCGTGTTCGGCAACCTGTCCGGCGCCAACACCAACGATACCTTCAAGGCCCTGGAACGCGACCTCTCGCCCAAGCGCTCCGCGCACGGCGACGCCATCCGCCTCAATCCCAAACTGTACGCCCGCATCAAGTCGCTGTACGACAAGCGCGACACCCTGAAACTGGACGCCGAATCGAAATACCTGCTCGAGCGCTACCACACCGACTTCGTGCGCGCCGGCGCCAAGCTGTCCGCCGCCGACAAGGACAAACTGAAGGCCATGAACTCGCAATTGGCCAAGCTGCAAACCACGTTCGCGCAAAACGTGCTGGAAGAAGCCAACGCCTCGGCCCTGATCGTCGATACCCGTGAAGAGCTGGCCGGCATGACCGACAAGGCCATCGACGCCGCCGCCAAGGTCGCTGCCGCGCGCGGCCTGGAAGGCAAGTTCGCCATTCCGGTCGTCAACACCACCGGCCAGGCCAACCTGGCCGTGCTGACCAACCGCAGCGTGCGCGAGCGCCTGATGGCCGCATCGCTGGCACGCGGCAGCCACGGCGGCAAGTTCGACAACACTGCCGTGGTGCTGGAACTGGCCAAGCTGCGCGCCGAAAAAGCGGCATTGCTCGGCTACGCCAGCTTTGCCGCGTACTCGCTGGAAGACCAGACCGCGCGCACGCCGGAAGCCGTCAACGAACTGCTGTCGGCGTTTGCCCGCCCGGCCGTCGCCAATGCGAAAAAAGAAGGCGCCGAAATCCAGCAAGTGATCGACAAGGAAAACGGCGGCTTCCAGCTGGCCGCCCACGACTGGTCGTTCTACAGCGACAAGGTCCGTGCCGAGCGCTTCAATTTCGACCAGAACCAGCTGAAACCCTATTTTGAACTGAACAGCGTGCTGGTCAACGGCGTGTTCTTTGCCGCCAACCAGGTCTATGGTTTGACCTTCAAGGAACGCAAGGACCTGCCGGTGTATAACCCGGACGTGCGCACCTTCGACGTGTTCGATGCCGACGGCAAGCAGCTGGCCATCTTCATCGCCGACTTTTATGCGCGCGGCAACAAGCGCGGTGGCGCCTGGATGAATGCGTATGTCTCGCAATCGTCGCTGATGGGCACCCATCCGGTGGTGGCCAATCACCTGAACGTGCCGAAACCGGCCGACGGCGAACCGACCCTGCTGACCTACGACGAACTGCGCACGCTGTTCCACGAGTTCGGTCACGCGCTGCACGGCATGTTCTCGAACGTCAAGTACCCGCGCTTTTCGGGCACCAGCGTGCCGCGCGACTTCGTCGAATTCCCGTCGCAGGTCAACGAGATGTGGGCCACCGAGCCGAAGGTGCTGGCCAACTACGCCAAGCACTACCAGACCGGCGCGGCGATGCCGCAGGAATTGCTCGATAAAGTGATCGCCTCGAAGAAATTCAACGAAGGCTTCCGCACCACCGAGTACCTGGGCGCCGCCATGCTGGACCAGAAATGGCACCAGCTGGGCGTAGCGCAAATCCCGACCGACGTGCTGGGCTTCGAGGCCGCCGCGCTGAAAGCCGCCGGCGTCGATTACGCGCCGGTGCCACCGCGCTACCGCACCACGTACTTCTCGCACGTGTTCTCGGGCGGCTACTCGGCCGGCTACTATGGCTACCTGTGGGCCGAGCGCCTCGATGCCGAAACGGTCTTGTGGTTCAACGAAAACGGCGGCATGCTGCGCAAGAACGGCGACTACTTCCGCAAGATGCTGTTGTCCAAGGGCGGCACCATGGATGCGATGCAGATGTTCCGCGAATTCCGTGGCCATGATCCGAAGGTTGAACCGCTGCTGGAACGCCGTGGTCTGACCGAGAAGTAATCAACGTTATCGAACGTACCGGGGCTGGGCGCGATTTATGTCAGAATCGTCCCCAGCCCCAAGTTTTTTGGAATAATTATGAGTAACGATTTACACGGCGTCACGCTCGAAGCGATGGTCACGCGCTTGCAGGAACATTATGGTTGGGACCAACTGGGTCGCAAGATCGACATCAACTGCTTTATCAGCGATCCCAGCATCAAGTCCAGCCTGAAATTCCTGCGCCGCACGCCGTGGGCAAGAACCCAGGTGGAAGAGCTGTATCAAGCCACCAAGTTTGCCGATTGAATAACAAGGATCAAGACATGGACAGTCATCTCAAAGCATCGCTGCAAGACCTGCAAGGCAAGCTGGCCGTGGCCGGCCCCGTGGACGAAGAACTGAAAAGCCTGCTGCTGCGCCTCGACGGCGACATCCAGTCGCTGCTGGCGCGCCGCCAGGGCCTCGGCATGGCCGCCGCCGCGCCTGCCGTCGCCGGTGTGGCCACCGTGCCGGCCGCCATCAACGCTGTGCCGCAAGTCGAAGAAAGCACCACGTACGGCCTGGCCGAGCGTACCCAGGAAATCTCGGCGAAGTTCGCCGCCCAGCATCCGACCCTGGAGCCGGCCCTGCGCGAGCTGGGACGTATCCTGTCCAACATGGGTATTTGACACTGTTTGCGTAGAGATAACGCTGCATGTTTCTCTACAAGTGATTGAATAGTAAAAGATTTTTTCTCACGCACGGTGAGCGGGGGAGAGGCATTTCCGGTACAATGCCGTCCGATATGATCTCCCCTACCAATTTATTTGCGACCGTTCCCAAGCGGTCTGCCCGCGCTGCCGTTGCGCCTTTCCTGCCGATGTCCCGCGCGGAGATGGACGCGCTCGGCTGGGACGAGTGCGACGTCATCCTGATCACCGGCGACGCCTACATCGACCATCCAAGTTTTGGCATGGCCCTGGTCGGCCGCCTGCTCGAAGCGCAAGGCTTCCGCGTCGGCATCATCGCCCAGCCCGACTGGCATTCGGCCGACGCCTTCCGCGCGCTCGGCAAGCCGCGCCTGTACTTTGGCGTTACCGCCGGCAATATGGATTCGATGGTCAACCGCTACACGGCCGACCGCAAGATCCGCTCCGACGATGCCTATACCGCCAACGGCGAACCGAACAAACGCCCGGACCGCGCGGTCACCGTGTACGCCCAGCGCTCGCGCGAAGCGTATCCGGGCATCCCGGTCGTGATTGGCTCAATCGAAGCGTCGCTGCGCCGGATCGCCCACTACGATTATTGGTCGGACAAGGTGCGCCGCTCGGTGCTCACCGATTCCAAGGCCGACATCCTGATCTTCGGCAACGCCGAGCGCGCGCTGGTGGACCTCACCCACCGCATGGCCGCCGGCGAAGACATCAAGGGCATCCGCGACCTGCGCGGCACCGCTTTCCTGGTGCCGGGCGGCTGGCTGCCCAGCGACGAGTGGGGCGTGCACAACAGCACCCGCATGGATACGCCAGGCAAGATCGATCCGCCGATCGACCCGTACATGATGGTGCAGCAGAACACCTCGTCATGCGCCACCGACAACGCGCCCAAGGCTGCCGATGGTGCCGAGGTGAACGAAGCGATGGTCGAGCCGAAGCCGGTGGCGGAAGCCGCCCCGGCCCCGGCTGCCGCCGCAGCGCCCGCCGGCGGCGTGGTCAAGACCATCCGTTTCATGAGCCGCGAAGACCGCCTGGCCATGGAAAAGGAAAAGCACACCAAGACCGTGGTGCGGCTGCCGTCGTTCGAGACCGTCAGCGAAGACCCGGTGATGTACGCACACGCGTCGCGCGTATTCCACCTGGAGTCGAACCCCGGCAACGCCCGCGCCATGGTGCAGGCCCACGGCGAGCGCGACGTGTGGATCAATCCACCGCCGCTGCCGCTGCGCATGGACGAGATGGATGGCGTCTATGACATGAACTACGCGCGCGCGCCGCATCCGTTCTATGGCAAAGCCCGCATCCCGGCCTGGGAAATGATCCGTTTTTCCGTCAACATCATGCGCGGCTGCTTCGGCGGTTGCACGTTCTGCTCGATTACCGAGCACGAAGGCCGCATCATCCAGAGCCGTTCGGAACCGTCGATCCTGCGCGAAATCGAACACATTCGCGACAAGACCAAGGGTTTTACCGGCACCATTTCCGACCTCGGCGGTCCTACCGCCAATATGTACCGGCTGGCCTGTAAAGATCCGAAAATCGAGGAAACCTGCCGCCGCCTGTCGTGCGTATATCCGTCGATCTGCGTCAACCTCGGCACCGACCACAGTAAGCTGATCTCGCTGTACCGCAAGGCGCGCGCCATTCCGGGCGTCAAAAAAATCCTGATCAGCTCGGGCCTGCGCTACGACATCGCCGTGCGTTCGCCTGAATATGTGAAAGAACTGGTCACGCACCACGTCGGCGGCCTGCTCAAGATCGCGCCCGAGCACACGGAAGAAAACACGCTGTCGAAGATGATGAAGCCGGGCATCGGCGCCTATGACGAGTTCAAGGAAATGTTCGAGCGCTTCTCGCTCGAAGCCGGTAAAAAGCAGTACCTGATCCCGTACTTCATCGCCGCCCACCCGGGCACGACGGATCTCGACATGCTGAACCTGGCGCTGTGGCTCAAGAAAAACAACTTCAAGCTCGACCAGGTGCAGACCTTCATGCCCACGCCGATGGCGATGGCCACCACCATGTACCACTCGCGCAAGAACCCGCTGCGCAAGGTGACGGCAGACTCGGAAGTGGTGGAAACGGCCCGCAGCGGCAAGATCCGCCGCACCCACAAGGCCTTCCTGCGCTACCAGGACCCGGAAAACTGGCCGATCCTGCGCGAAGCGCTGGTAGCGCTCGGCCGTGCCGACCTGATCGGCAATGGCGAGAAGCACCTGATTCCGGCCTGGTCGGCAGGCGAAGCCAACAGCAAGCCGAATACCGACGGCCGCCGTGGCCCGGCGTCGGCGTTGCCGATTCCCGGTACCGCCAAGGGTGCCAATGGTGGCCGCGGCGCCAAGTCCGGCATCGTGGCGGGCAATGCTCCGCAACAGCCAGGCCAGCGCGCCAATGCACTGACCGGTTCGTTGACGGCACGCCAGACCGTGGAAACCAAGGTACGGGCGTCGATCCTCGACACCATCAAGGTCAAGAAGGCGGCGCCGCCGCCAGCTAAGGGCGGCAAGCCGGCCCGTGGCGCCGCACCGCCGCCACGTGGCCGCAAGTAACTAGTCAAACCGAAGTCAATCGAAAGCAGGCACCCTCACCGGTGCCTGCTTTTTTTATGTGTTGCGTAATTGCGCCAACAGCGTAATTACCCTGTGAAAACCAGCCTGCTCGGTTGATACCACCCCCCTTATACGGGCTACACTGGTGCAAACCTTTCCCTGGACTAACATGAAAAACTTCACTTCCTCCTCCCTGTGGCTGGCGCCGCTGTTTGCCTTGTTCGCCGTGCTGCTGTCCGCCTGCGGTGGCGGCGGGGGCGGCGGTGACAGCGGCGGCACCACCACGCCAGCCGTGGTCACCTTGCGCAGCATCGCCATCACCGCGCCCTCGACCACGCTGATCGTGGGCGGCGCCACCCAGACGTATACCGCCACCGGCACTTATACCGACGGCACCACCAAGGCGCTCACGGGCCTGACCTGGTCCACCAAGTCCGGTGGCTCCGCCGTGGTGCAGGTGACCAGCGCCGGCGTCGTTACCGGCAGGTCGATCGGCACCGACAGCGTGATTGCTACCCAGCCAGCGACCGGCACCGTGGCGGCCGTGTCCGGTTCCATCGACGTGACCTCGATCGCACCGTGGACCCAGGTAGCGGCTGGCGGCAACCAGACCATCGCCCTCAAGACCGACGGCAGACTCTACAGCTGGGGCCTGAACATCCAGGGTCAGCTTGGCGATGGCACCAATACGCTGCGCAACACCCCGGTCACCGTGGCCGGCAACAGCACCATCTGGAAACAGGTGGCCGTAGGCGACAGTTTTGCCGTGGCCATCCGCACCGACGGTACCTTGTGGGCATGGGGTAACAACCTGTTTGGCCAGCTAGGCCAGGGCGACCAGGTGCCGCGCACTGTTCCTACCCAGGTCGGCACTGCCAAGAACTGGACCTCCGTGGCAGTAGGCAAATCGCATGTGGTGGCGCTGAGCAGCACCACTACTGGTACCGGCCCTGTCACCATGTCGTTGTGGGTTTGGGGGAATAACTACGCGAGCCAGCTGGGTGACGGCAAAACTGTGGACTTGCTGGTACCTACCCGCCTCGGCACCGATAACTGGCGCGCCGTGGCGGCCGGTGACGCCCACACGCTGGCCATCAAGGCCAGCGACCAGAGCTTGTGGACCTGGGGCGACAACACCTACGGCCAGCTGGGCAACGGCACCACGGGCGCCAAGGTGGGCGTGCCCACCCAGGTCGGTACCGCCAACTGGTCGGCGGTGGCGGCCGGCAGCCGGCACTCGTTGGCGATACGTAACGATGACGGCGTGCTGTTCGCCTGGGGCGCCGGCGAGAGCGGCCAGGTGGGTAACAACAGCACCAGCCTGCAATCGTCACCCACCCAGGTCAGCGACGCCAGCGCGCGCTGGACCCAGGTAGCAGGCGGCGTCAGCCATTCGATCGGCGTGCGCAACGATGGCACGCTGTGGACCTGGGGCCGTGGTGTCGAGGGACAACTGGGCCAGACCGTGGCCAGCAGCCTGATGCCATTGCAGGTTGGTAACCTGAGAACGTGGAAGGCCGTCGCAGCCGGCGCCAACCACAGCGCCGCCTTGCAAACCGACGGCAACAACCTGAGCCTGTGGACCTGGGGCCTGAACACCGACGGTCAACTGGGGAATGGCACCAATGCCACCGCGACGGCGCCGGTGCAGATTGCCTACTAGGGACCGCCGGCCGGGCTGCGCTTGTTGAGCTCTCTTTATCACCGGCTGGCCGCGCTGTTATTACTGGCGCTGGTCTGCACGCCGGCAACGGCGCTGGAGCGCGTCACGCTCCAGCTCAAGCACACCCATCAATTCCAGTTTGCCGGCTATTACGCCGCGCTCGAGCAGGGTTTTTACCGCGAAGCCGGGCTCGACGTGCGCATCCTCGATGCCGCCGACAGCAGCCAGGCCGAGCGTGACGTGGTGTCCGGCAAGGCCGAATATGGCGTGGGCAGCAGCAGCCTGTTGCTGGCGCGTTTGTCGGGGCGGCCAGTGGTGGTGCTGGGCGTGATCTTGCAGCATTCCGCGTTTGCGCTGGCCACGCCGCAAGTGCCGGGCCAGCCGCCCGACCTGCAACGGCTGCGCGGCCAGCGCGTGATGCTCGGCACCCAGGCCAGCGGCATGGGCAACGCCGACGAACTGCTGGCCTACCTGGTCAAGCAGGGCGTGCCGGCCGACAGCTACGAGCGGCTCGAACCCAGCTACGATCCGCGCGACCTGATCGACGGCAAGATCGCCGCCATGGGCGTGTACACCACCAACGAGCCCGATGTTTTCGACCGCGCGGGCTTTGCCTACGACTTGCACACGCCGCGCTCGGTGGGCATCGATTTCTACGGCGACAACCTGTTTACCAGCGAACGCGAACTGGCCGCCAATCCGGCCCGGGTGCGGGCATTCCGCGCGGCCAGCCTGCGCGGCTGGCAATGGGCGATGAGCCACCACGAGGAAACGGTGGACTTGATCCTCGACAAGTACTCGCGCCGCAACGACCGCGAACACCTGCTGTACGAGGCGCGCCAGATGGTGGCGCTGGTGCAGCCGGTGCTGGTCGAGATCGGCTACATGAATCCCGAACGCTGGCGCCACATCGCCGACGTTTACGCCAGCCTGGGCATGCTGCCGCCCGGGGTCCGGTTCGACGGCTTCCTGTACGATCCGGACAACCGCAAGACGGCACTGTGGCTGTACCGCGTGCTCGGTGCGGTGCTGGTGCTGGTGGTGGTCGCGGGCGCTGTGCATTTCAGTTTGCTGGCGCGCGAGCGGCGCCGTTCGAGGGCTGCAATCCGCCAGGGCGAGCAGCGCTTCCGCACCATGTTCGAAGCCTCGCCGCTGGGCATGGCGCTGGTCGACTCAAACACCTATGCTTACCGCGACGTCAATGCTCGCTACCTCGAGATCCTGGGCCGGCCGCTGGCCGAACTGCACAGCCAGAAGTGGCTCGACCTGGCCCACCCCGACGACATTGCCCAGTGCAAGGCGCAGATGGGCCAGCTCACGGCCGGGCGCATCGGCGCCTTCAAATCGACCATCCGGGTGTTTCGGCCCGACGGGGTGCTGGCGTGGATCGACATGTCGGTCACCGCCATCGATACCGTCGCCGAGGCCGGCGGCCACCCGCACCATTTGTGCATGATCGAGGATGTCACGGCCGACAAGCAGCGCGAGGCGCTGATCTGGCAGCAGGCCAACTTCGACCCGCTCACGCAACTGCCCAACCGCCGCATGCTACTCGACCGCCTGAAGACCGACGTCATCCGCGCCCAGCGCGACCGCACGCGGCTGGCCATCCTGTTCATCGACCTCGACCATTTTAAGGAAGTGAACGACACGCTGGGCCACCAGCACGGCGACATCCTTCTGGTGGACGCTGCGCGCCGTATCGGCGCCTGCGTGCGCAAGTCGGACACGGTGGCGCGCCTGGGCGGCGACGAATTCACGGTCGTGCTCTCCGAGCTCGACAGCACCGACCGGGTGGCGCACATTGCCCAGCAAATCATCGACAGCCTGCGCGCGCCATTCGCTTTGGGACAGGAACAGGCGTTCGTGTCGGCCAGTATCGGCATCACCCTGTACCCGGACGACGCGCTCGACATCGACGACCTGCTCAAGCACGCCGACCAGGCCATGTACGCGGCCAAGAACGCCGGCCGCAACCGCTACGCCTACTTTACCCAGGCGTTGCAGGTGGCCGCGCTCAACCGCATGCGCCTGACCAACGACCTGCGCGGTGCGGTCAAGGGCCAGCAGCTGGCGCTGTACTTCCAGCCCATCGTCCACCTGGCGACCGGACGCATCCACAAGGCCGAGGCGCTGGTGCGCTGGCAGCACCCGCTGCGCGGCATGGTCAGTCCGTGCGAATTCATCCCGCTGGCCGAGGCTAGCGGGCTGATCCTCGAAATCGGCCAGTGGGTGTTTCACGAGGCGGCCGGCTGGGCGCAGCGCTGGCGTGCCGAGGTCGATCCGGCATTCCAGATCAGCGTCAACCAGTCGCCGCTGGAATTCCAGCGCGAGGAGGTCGGCTATGACGACTGGCTGCGCCACCTGCGCACGCTGGGCCTGCCCGGGCAGGCGCTGGTGGTGGAAATCACCGAAGGCTTGCTGCTCGATGCCAACACGACGGTGAGCGACAAACTGCTGCAATTGCGCGACGCCGGCATCCAGGTGGCGCTCGACGACTTCGGCACCGGTTATTCGTCGCTGTCGTATTTAAAAAAGTTCGATATCGATTATCTGAAGATCGACCGGTCGTTCACGCGCAACCTGGCGCCGGAGTCGAGCGACATGGCGCTGTCCGAGGCCATCATCGTCATGGCCCACAAGCTGGGCCTGAAAGTCATTGCCGAAGGCGTGGAAACGCCCGAGCAGCGCGACCTGCTGGCGCACGCCGGCTGCGACTACGGCCAGGGCTACCTGTTCGCCAAGCCGATGCCGGCCACGGAATTCGACGCCCTGCTGCGCGCCCAAGCCGGCCAGTCATAGTCAAAACAAATCGATTCTATTGTAACAATCAATTTTGCAAATCGCCGAAAAGGCGATACACTGGCGTCTCAATGATTCACAACCCAACGAGGAAACGACTATGTCCCTGATCAATACCCAAATCAAGCCATTCAATGCCACCGCTTATGTTGACGGTAAATTCATCGAAGTCAGCGACGAATCCCTGAAAGGCAAGTGGGCCGTCCTGATGTTCTACCCAGCCG